>Ga0213870_1000143_pt1 | contig 37393 bp, 66 predicted proteins | sample WICALVC2017_Meta_FD_160119 | JGI IMG/M metagenome (GOLD analysis project Ga0213870, IMG submission 160119) | Freshwater microbial communities from subterranean cave lake in Wind Cave National Park, South Dakota, United States - WICALVC2017 | ecosystem: Environmental > Aquatic > Deep subsurface >...
CAGCTACTGTGGTTGGCGAAACCGCCCCAATCCATTGTCCATTAGAATTAGCCCAATTGACCAACTTCATTTGCGGCGCCATTTGACGATAGTCGTCTGTAATTCCGGCAACTTTCATCAAACTTTGAACATAGTCGCGACCGATAGAAGTCGCCGGTACACCGGCAATGGGATACCTCGACCCATCAAACTGAATTGCACCGTAAGCGGGACCACCGATCTGATCAATATCGGGATTCATCGAAGGACCAGCCTCGCCATTGATATTTCCTAAAATACCGGCAGCAGCAGCCTTTGAATATCCTAAACTCAAAAGTGTTACCCACGCTTGCCATGCGAACTTCTCAGCACTGGTTTGCACTTCCGGTGGATATTGACCATTCCAGTTATTGCCTTGGCCACCGTCGGAACCAGATGATCCACCGCCTTGCCCGGGAAATACCTCCCGACCATTTAGAGTTAACTTGCCCTTAATTTCCAAGTTCTCAGAGATCAATACATTACCGTAGAAATTACCCGCCATGCCTTTATCATCTTTATAAGAATCCGTGCCATAGTATAGAAGTAACTTACCATCACGCCTCAGGAACATCCCTTTGTCGTTATCAGTAGCAAAAAGGATATCTTTACCAAATGTGCGAATCAGCATATTATTTAACGGGTCAACAATCGCATAGCTGGGAAAAGGATTGTTAGCCTCTGTCACGACACCCATAACGCCAATTCGATTACCAGTTGACCCCCAAAACTCTAATCCACTTTTGGTTAATTCCATCAGCTTTTTATTATTATTGACGGCCTGCAATGCACCTGCTACTAATTTGAGTTGATCTCCATATGCATTAAATGATGTTTCGAAAATATCAGCTCGAATGCGCCCTGATTGAATATAATTCGCGTTGAAATTACCATCAATCGTCCAAGCTGTTTTAAAGTTTGACTCATTGAAATCTCCGTCGATAAAACCAATTCCCTCTGAGTTTGCCACGAGAAAATGATTTGAGGTATCAATCGAATCGCCATTCATCCAGACCATTTGGTAAGGCTGGCGTGAAGTTCCTTTCCCGGTATCTTCTGGATTCATCATGACGATCGACCCGCCTTTAGCACCGCGAATAATATCGCTTTGCCACTTAGATACCTCAGTGGACTCATAAAAGGTCATCTTTTTGTCGTCAAGAGTCTGCAACGAGTTTTGAGTGTTTGAAGCTTGGCGAGTGGATGAAGTATTCAAGTTATCGCCCAGTCCTGTCTCGACCTTTCCCGTTAAACGGTCAATTTTCACACTAAAAATTCGAGTCTCATAATGATAGCCACGATCGTCTCGATGGATACGAATGATGTTCCCTAAACTGTCTGGTCCAAAAATAGTTGCCTTAAACTGGACTAACGGCCGCGAACAATTAACCAACTCTTGATATGTGAGCCGGATCAACTCAATAGGATCTTCGCAGTCCTCAAAGATGACGACTTTTTCACGCTTGCGACGTTTTCCGTCTTTCGTTGGAATACCATATTTTTCAGTCATTTCAGGAATTTCCAAATTTATCTGGTTAGTTGGTTTGTCTAATGGATCGCCTTTCGACTTCGACCAATACACTTGATCAAATTCAATACGACGACCATAGCCATCACCAACTTCTTCCCCACGACCTCGACCGATCAAAGAGGTGTAGATGTTGCTGCGGTCCACTTCCTTTTCGATGGTTAGAGCCTTATCACCGTATTCGTAACGTTCGTTGCTGTATTCACCAATCTGCTTATAAACCTCGATCCACTTGTCTGTGATCCCTTCTCCGGTTAAGTTACATCGAAAAACGATCTCACAACCAAGCGTTTGAAGATTTTTTAAAGCTTCGCGGATACTACAGTAATAGAACGTCATAGAAACGGCTGGTAAAGTTGAATCTAAATGACCGACTCTCCATTCTCCTAAAGTAAAGTCCATAACTCTCTGTATAGTTTTTTGAAAAAACTCATTTGCAGGTCGAATATCGTTGATAATATATGCGTCCAGTTCATCCGGTCCAAAGTTGACACCAGTAAAAATTAACAATGTGCCAGGATCAGCAGTTCCTACTATTTTGTACATAGAAAAAGACGACTCGCTTTCGCGAACCGCCATATATACTGATTCTTTAATTTCCTTATCAAATTCTGTACTTACTGATAACTTATCATTGATTAACTCATCCTTATTTGGTGTGATCTCTTTTTCTTGAACCACCGAGAAGAGTTTTTCATCACTGATTATCTTTATAAGCTTTTGATTGTCATCAAAGAAATAAACATCCTTATTCATCATCATAACCACGCACCTCTGAATCGGACAAGAGGATTTCCGTTGTCACTTTTGATCACATCTCCTGTTTTTACTTTGAAACCTTTAAACGGACTAGTCAAATCAAGGATACGCGTCTTGTTCTCGCCATTCACTAAAACTTTTCCTTCATTGATTAACAGTTCGACTTTATCACCCTTTTTGATAGCTGAATTTGAAATACTGATTGTCTGTCGACCATTAGTGATTCGAACTGAGCTATCCTTTGTCGCTGTAAAACTGATTGAATCTGGCGTTACCTCATACGGCAAATACTCAAATATTTCTCCGTTTGTCTCAAAGACTTTAGTATATTTTCGAGGATCTGAACAAGTGATAGTAAAACTAGAAGAGATGCTATTTGTATTTCCAGGAACTTTATCCGTCGCAGAATATCGACCAAAATAAAAAGTGTCGAGCTCATCATTAAAATGAATCTCGACATCTTTTTGCCGGTACAGTAGCCCCATCAGTTTTTTGAAGCTTCGCTGAAATTCAACTGAATTAACTTCTGTCAATTTGTAGAACACTGTCAATATACGTTCAGGCAAGCGTTGCGAAGATATATGAACTCCTACGTTCTTTTTCTCTGATTCAATATCTAACGACAACATTTCCCGACCTTCAACGTAAAGTGTTTGATACCCGGGAAGAATTTTTTCAAACATGACACTGTCATAAATCATCGCAGAAGTCGGAATCCACGAATCGTAATCAGAACTTTTTATTGTGTCTCTAAAATGATACATCGGGTTATCCCATTCTTGCACGTGTCATCCTCCTTCTAAAATTCTAAATTAATTTCTCTTTCTTGGCCTTGCGCTTGTGAGATATCATCCACGAAGGCTTTGAATTGTTGGTTGCCTAAACGGATGTTGAACGTTGCCGGTTGTTTGTTAGTTCGATTCTCATTTCTTGTTGTAACAGAATGTTTCACTCCTAAACTAGCATTCAAGTTGCTCAGCGCGGGGATATCCATTACAGAAGCCATAGCTCGATTTATTTCGCTTTGTCCAGAATAAATTCCTGTTGAAATAGTTCCGCCAAAATTCAATCGATCTAGATCGCTTAGTGGCCCCTCTTTTGCTGGTGAAAATGGTAAATACCGTCGCACTTTTGATACTACTGCACTTATCGCCTTCACCGGCAAACTTATTGCCGACCAAATTCCATCAGCAATCATCTTGACCAAATTCCAACCAGCGTTTTTGAAAATAGAAAAGAAACCTTTCACTACACCGATTACAGCTTCTAACGCTCCAACGACTAATCCACCCAAACCATACAGGATGCCAGAGGCCGCTTCCATCATACCTTCCCAAGCCATAGACCAATCTCCAGAAAGCACTCCGAGAACAAATTTGATTAAACCTTGAATCACACGCAAAGCCCCTTCAATCACGCCCGAAATAGCTGTCCATATACCTTCCGTAATACCTTTGATAGCAGTCCAAACACCTACAATAACACCTTGGATCACACCCATAGCATTTCGAATAAATTGTCCGATTTTTCCATTCCAAATAGCATCTACTGCGGCTGCGATTTCCTCGTTATTTGCTTTCCACCAAGCAACGACCCCTCCGAAAATTCGCTGAATCGTGTTTGATACAGTTTGAACAGCGAAAGAAATTGTATTTTTTATCGATTCCCAAATAGCAGTAACTGCATTTCTAAATCCTTCACTCGTATTCCACGCCAATATAAATGCGCCTACTAACAAAGCTATGATTCCAATAATTATCCCGACAGGCCCCGTTAACGCAGTAAATACGCCTCCCAAAGCTGGAAATGATGTTGATAAAAATCCAACAGCTACCTTAAGTTTTGCAAACCACACAAGCATAGAGCCACCGATAAAAAGGAGAGGCCCGATCGCTGCAACTAAGCCAGCTATTACTAAAACCATCTTTTGAATTGGCTCAGGAGCATCAACAAATTTTTGCACCAATCCTCCGATTGTATCGGCTACTCCGCGAATTGCTGGAGCGATAATACCTTGAATTACAATTGCCGCAGATTCAAATGCTCCTAACATTTGTTCTATTGATGAGTTCATATTATCTTGCATTGTTCGAGCCATTTCATCAGCAGCGCCATTAGAGTCCTTCAAAGAATTTGTAAGTTTCCCTAATGAATCCGGTCCTTTGTCAATCAGCGCCATCATTCCTGAAAGAGATTCTTGACCATATAAGGTTACTAAGGCATTTTGTTGTTGTTCCGGCGTTAATCCTTTAAACGCATGTTGAAGCATCCCTATTTGATCTTTTAATGATTTCATATTTCCTTCAGCATCATAAAAACTCAATCCTAGTTCTTCCATTTTGGCGATCATTGGATCTGTAGGTTTTGCCAGTCTAGACAAAGCCCCACGTAAAGATGTACCTGCTTGTGATCCTTTAATGCCGGCATCAGACATGATACCTATCGCTGCGGCAGATTCCTCAAGTGAAATGCCCATTGCATTTGCGACTGGCGCAATATATTTCATTGCTTCCCCCATGTCAGCGACCTCCGCATTAGTGTCAGCTGCTGCCCGAGCAAACACATCGGCTACATGTCCAGCTTTACTAGCGTCCAATCCAAATCCTCTCAGTGCAGTTGCTGCATTTTCAGATGCCAGTGCGACATCACCACCCGAAACTGCTGCTAAGTCAAGCAACCCTGGCATGGCAGACATGATTTCATTTGCATCAAAACCAGCAGATGCCAAGTTTTCCATACCAGCAGCAGACTCTTTCGCACTGAAAGCAGTCTTAGCGCCTAAATCAATTGCTTGTTGCTTTAACTGATCGAATGAACTGCCTGTAGCACCAGATATCGCCTTTACTCGACTCATTTGTTCTTCAAAGTCGCCACCGATCTTAGCAGCAGCTATTCCTGCACCCAGAATGGGAACTGTAAGAAGTTTTGTCATTGATTTCCCAGCAGTTTGCATGGTTGACCCGACAGCCATCATCGTACTATTTGAATCTTTTTCAAAGGTTTCGACTGCAGACTGAGCATCTTTAAATGTTTTTACAAATCCACTGTCCGTTGCTTTTAGATATGCTTCTACTGAAAATGATTCTGCTATATCGACCCCCTCCCTTCTCTAAATTCACGAAGGCGTTTAGCTACTTGTGTTAGTTCTCGTTTGCGTTCTTCATTAAGTATTTCTTGTTCGAATATGGACCCTTCAAGAACATTGTTTATTCTTTCTTCGTAGTCGTAAAAATCAGAAAGTTGTTTGTAAATGGGTTCGCCTTTTTTATTTTTTGCGCGTACCGCATCATTTAGAAAGGCTTGCTGGTGCCGCTTCATTTCCTCGTCTACTTGAGAAAGATTGAAAGCGAGCATTCGTAGCTCATATTCTCTGATAGTCATTTTGTTAACTTCTTCAAATGTTTGACAACCAAGAAACCGAAAAGCGTTTAAAGCTAATTCTTCATAGAATTCTCGACTATTTTTTTTTAGTTTTTGCTCGCTGCTTTTCGTGTCTGAGCTTTCAGTTTTTTTATCATCGCTTTTGTTAAATCCTGCTTCCCCAACTCTGTTATTAAGTCTCCCGACATTTTTTCAATATCTTGAGTTATTAGCCATGCTTCGATTTCAGACTTGCCAACTTTTACATTGTCTGTTTGTAAAGCCATAATGATATTTCTCAGAACTACCGGATTACATTGCTGTAAATAAACAAGCGCTGAACTGATCCCCATTCCAAAAGAAGCACCTCCGGTGTGGACTTCATACATCTGATCAAGTGCTTCGATAGCACCAATGGTAAATTTCACATCAATAATTTTCCCATTAATATCAAAGTTCATATTTTCCTCCTAAAAAAGAAGGCTAGACTATTTGTCTAACCTTCAGTAGTTGTTTTGGTAGTGTCTTGGAATGCGTATTGAGCCTCTTTAATTGTCGATTCAGAAACAGTGGCAAACCCGTCTTTTGGAGTTCCTTCGATGGTTGCTTCTGTTTCAATTTCAATCAAATCTTCAACATTTGCTGGTAATTTCCATTTACCAACTTTTCCACGACCATAGATTGCAGGATATTTTCCTTCTTGTTTCTCACCCTTCAAATCAACATCCCAAAATTCCATTGTAGCTCCGTCTTCTACCGATTTCTTCATGTACATATTTTCGTCATCGTAAGATGCAAGGCCTTTTAGCGCCAGAGTCACTTCCAAACCACCAGAGGTAGGAACACTACCGTCTTTCGTTTGTTCTGACTTATTGTCACGCGAATACTCCCATTCGTGTTCAATTTGATATAAAGGCTTCGTCGCATCTTTTGAACCTGCTTCATCTAAACGACGAACAAGCAAAATTCGGTCTTTCCCTTGAATCACTGTCATGCTTTTCCCTCCTAGTAAAATCGCATCTCTAGCGGTATTACACAATGCCAGAGCGCGGTATTTGTTGTTGTATTCTGCAGCATTTGTGGCTGCGTTTGGTTATTGGATATTTTCCAATTAAAGTTTTTCGATTGTCTTAGTTTCCGAAGTTCCCACAGAATCGCGCCTTTCATATCTGAGACCTGCTTGCGCTTGGTGTGCAATCCATAGATATGGATATTGAGTTGAACAGTACCCACTAAAACAGATTTAGTCGCTTGTGGCAGTTCTTGAGACTCGCCAATATACACAAACGGATATGGTGTTTTATCAGGCGGTAGGTAAGTAAACACGTTATATTCTAAGGCTTGACAAATTTTGTAGACTTCATCGTATAATTCTTGATCCGGTTGTTTTTGCATTAACTTACCAACCCTCTCATGTCAGCTAAAAATTTAATCTTTTGATAGTTAAAAGCGTTGCTGACAAAAGGTTGCGCAGCTTGGAATCTCGTACCGAAATTGACATAAGGCGCATATTCAGCAGTCGGCGTCACCATCCCGGACAACCCGCCGTCTAATATAGACTGTGTGATGGATCGCCGCATAAATCCGGTGTCAACAGGAGCGCGCCTCTGCATCTGATTGGCCATTTCGGAAGTATTTGTGGTAACCACTTTTTTAACTGCTTCTAAGCTAATCGCACGCTCTATATGAGCAAACAGTGCTGATGTTCCTTTTACTTCAAGACTAGCCTTCATTTGAAGCCACCTCCTGAACAATAAACGTATTTTTCAATCGAAGGTTACGCTCGGTGATAATCTCGAATTTATCGGTTTTGTTTCGTAGCTTGTTGAAAATTAAAACGTAATCCCAATCTTTTTTGTAAGGACGTAATAAACGAATGACCTTAGCCCCTTGTTTAATATCTCCGAACAACGCTTTCGATCTGTCAGTTCCTAAATCCGTAACGTTAGCAAATTTTAATTTTTCGTCTAAGCTTGGTTCTACATGTTCTCCTAACTCAGGATCGTAATAGCCATCTTTTTCGATAACGAAAGTTACTTCTGTGTCATATCTCATACAAATCTAGCCACCCCTTTACGAGGTACTGTATTTTCTTTCTGCTTATCTTTATAGGCTGTTATATCATCCTCGAACTCATCCAATAATTTTCCATAAGTAATAGACTCGCCTTCTTGGCTATAGGAACTCATTCCTTCATCACCTTTGCGATTGAATCTCTTAATGGTGCATTCGACAACAATGTAGTTTAATGCCTCAGGAACTCTCTCTAAGAAGCCCAAGCGTACACACAACTGGCTTGAGATTCGTTTGATAAAATCGATTAATTGCTTATCCAGATCCTCATCATCAACTTCGAGCGATCGTTTCACTTCTTCCAAGGTCTCGTCCATGACTGCCTCCTTTCAAAAATAAAAAGGCTAGTCAAATGACTAACCCTCCGGTTCTGTTAATGTCAATGTATGGATATCTTTAAATGATCCATCCACCGTTGTTGCTGTGGTAGTATAGACACCTGCCGGAACAGCGTCTGTCCAAGTTACTAGTCCGTTATCAGAAACTGTTAACCCCTCAGTGTTTGGTTGGATTGAAAACTCAACATTTTTATTTGTCGCATTTTCAGGCAATACCACAACCGTTAGTTGTCTGTTCCCAGCAGTCCCCGCAACTGCTGTTGATGTTTTAGGTGATAGAGTTAACCCTGTAGCGGGGATAACTACTCCCCCACATCTAAAATACATACAGCCTCTGATTGTTCAAATGAAGGTAAAGAAATCATGGATACCTTCGTTTCGACGTTTACCGGGTCTGCTTTCTTCATCGTTGTAATTGCAACGCCTGTATCCACAATAGAAACATTCGCAACGTTTGGACTAGACATCAAGTCCGCTTCCTCAGGAGTTGTACCAAACCATGTTTTACCCAAAGTTTCTGCTGGCAATAACACAAAAATATTGTCAGGAATGAACTTGTGTGTTCCAGATGTGTCCGTGTACACCTTGTCATAAACAACAATTTCCAAGTTAAATTCTTCTGAAATATAGTCTAGAAGAGACTGCTTCGAAAGTTTAGCAGCTTGAGCATTCGCGTTGTTTCCTAAGATTGTCGCCTTGATTGCTGCATTCTGGCGGAGGTAACGGAACGTTTTGCTGTTTAAAACAGCACGCGCTGGGGTCACACCATCTTCTTTCATTGCCGTCACGGCAATATCGATATCCTCTACAGGATCAGCATTTTCAATATCAGACCATTTAGTAGCAGCTTTTTTCTTATGCCCAGCAGGTAAGTCATAATCAATATTGTACTGTTGCCCATTTTCGTTGATTTTAATTGTCCCTGTTGTCAGCATTTGCATGCGCATAATTTCGCGACGCACAGCAGCTCCACGAAGCAAATCCGCTACATCATCGAATACACGGTTAAGCAACACGTCCTGGTATTCTTTGTTGTTAGTTTGGTTAACCATTTGTAACTGTTGACGCAATTCTTCGTCAATGTAGTATGATTCCTTGAAGAAAATCATTTTCTCAATTAACTCTTCAAAGCCTGCACGTCCACGCGGGATCACATCAGCGTCAAGAGCAGAAGGGCGCAACGCTACTGGTGATCCAGTTTTCCCCTTCAACCAAGACAATTTCATTCCTAGCTGCTTATCCATAGGGAATAATTCTTCTCCCAAATAGGGTTGAGTTTCATTGGTTTTTTCTGCCCAATAAGTTGCTACATTAGGCGCTTGAACCAAATCAAAAATATTTAACGTCGCAAATGTTTGCAAGTTCATTTTCATTAAAGTTTCTTTTCGTACTCGTACGTTCATTTAACAGTTCCTCCTTATTTATTTCGTTTAACAAAGTAAACTTTGCCATCTAACGCAGTTTTTGCTTCAGTAACAATAGTTAGTCCATCATTTAAGCGTAATTCGTTCACTGTTCCGAAATACACCAATGTTCCGTTTCCAACAGTTGACCCGATATCAAAAACAACATCGTGTAACAAGACTCCGACAGTTTTACTTCCATTTCCTGCATCATTTGTTACTTTTAGTAGCGCTTGCTCATTTGCAAAAGGATCAGCATTACCTACGGGCGTTCCAGCAGGAATGTATTTTTTCCCTTCGCCATTTGTTGCCGTTACTCCTGTACCATCAACAACAACCGACAAACTTTTATAATTGTTAACGTCGGCTAAGATTTGATTTTTAGAACCGAATACTCGTTTCTCCATGTTTTATTCCTCCTAATTTTTGAAGTAAGTGCTTTTCTTTGTTTCTGTTTTGGTTCGTTGCGCCAACCTTTTACCATAATCTCCGACGACACCATCTTTACTTGAACCGTCCAGTGGGATTCTTCCACCCAATCGTTTTTCTAAATCAGCTTTTATTGATTCCCGTTCCAATTCAATGGCCGCTAGATACGTTTTTACATTGCTTGAGGTCGTTTCTGCATCTTCTGACACAACTAGACTAAGAACTTCTTTGGTAGGCGTAGCGCCTTTGTGTGATAGCATTTCACTAGCTTGTTCCGACATCTTGGATAGCACTTCTTTACGTTCGAATTCAGCAATCCGAGCATCTTTCTTCGCCAATTCGTGTTGAATTCTTCTCTTCGGCTGTCATTTCGGCATACTTAGCAGCTTCGTTTTTCTCTGCTTCAGCTTCTTTTTGCCATCTAGACTTCTTACTTTTTACGATTGAATCAACATCTTTGTCGTCTTTGAAACCATACTTTTCTTTGATGAGCGCCAATTGTTCCTCATTCAATTCTTCAACGTTTAATTCAGGTGGAGTTGCTTCTCCCGGGTCGCCTTCTCCGTCTGGATCGGCAAAGAATTGTAGCTTCATCGGCATAAGAAATTTATTTTTCATCAATAATTTATCTTTCATCAAATATTTCTCCTTCCATATCTTTTAACGTGGATAAATGCTTGCACTTTCCATAGCTTTTAAAGTCATCAATGCTTGGACAAAAACAAAAAGCCTGACGTTTGCTAAACTTTAATACACTTGTTTTCCCATTTTTTATATGCATCAAGGTACACTTCTGATTTATCTCCGTTATAGGTCAATTCATAATACATACCATCCGAAACCGTTGTGCTAAGTAAAGCTTTATTATTCTGTAGTGTTTTACAGCTCCAAACAACAAAAACATCTTCTTCGGTTATTTGAACCTGATCTGTCTTCTCGAAATTCTCATTAGCATAAGCAATAACAGCTTCTTTACAGATATCAATGAACTTCTTACTATCCATGATTATTCCTCCGCGGTTACGCCGCTACCCGGTAATTTAACTAGTTACGCCAGTCAGTCGGTACAGCTTTCTCTTTAGCGCCTGTAAGCAGTAAGTAGGCATACTTTTTAAAAACCAAAAGTTTATTTCATATTTTGATATACTTGTACAATGCCCAAAAAAAGCAATGTGAATTGAAGAGCTCCAAAGAGTACCATCCCAAGCAAGCATGCAACTGGATCTGTTTCTGTGAATACTTTTGCGCGAATGTACTTATAAATGACCATAGATAAAATAATCATCAGTAATCCCTGTGGCATTTGTCTCCTCCTATGCATAATAAAAAGCCGTTAGCGAATGGACTAGCGACTTTAAATGACTTTGATATATTTGCTATTGTTTTCTTCGAAATCTCGAATAAACCACCAAAATGTATCTTCTGCTAATTCTTCATTGAACAAACTTAGAAACTTAATCTTGAAAGAATACCAATAGAAAGGAAATTTGAGTTTAATTTTTAGCGTGAATGTTTTCGGCATAGCGCTCTCCTTATTCAATAATCTTCTTATAAACAACCTTCGCACCCATCCGCTCATACCAGCTAGTCATTTCTAAAAGGTTAGGCAATGTGTGCGAAATAATTGAAATGGTTAATTGATCTTTAGTAGTTCCTTCTGCAACATTTACAGATGCATAATTGCCATTCCACACCGGTTTTAACTCATTACTAATCAATTCTTTATTACTGTTGTAGATTGGATTCTGTTTCCATTGAGTACTATTTTCAGTTTCAATGGCTTTTTTATAAGCTTTTCCCAACCCTTTTTGAACTTCGATGGTTAAAATGACTTCGTTAAAATCTTTCATTACTTTCTCTCCTGTTCTGGAAATTCATTTTGACTGGTTAGAACTAGTCTCGAACTATCCAAGTTAAGCTCTCTAACTTCTGTTAGCAATCGCGGCGTCATAAACCCCTCAATGTTATCTCTTTGAAAAACAAAGTCCAGCGCCTCTTGCTCATTTTCAGCAACAACTATTGCTGACGTAGGTGCCTCCCAAATATCTGTACCCTCATCCGCGAATTTGGAATCTCCCCAAACTAAAAAGACTTTCAATATTTGAACTGACTTATTTCTAGAATGGCTTCTTTTCTTATTTAAATATCTTGGTCGGTAAACCATCTTACACCCCTCTTTCCTTAAATGACTTCTCAACTTTCACGCGATCTACATATGGCGCGGTTGAACACCTACAATTTGCATGCATCGGGCTAGCATTTTGACCTGGAGATAAATCTTCGACCTTAAATATCTTTCCGTTCAATGGTAAACAGACAAGGCACGCTGTCGGTTCTGCAATATACTCGTATTCTTCGATGCCGTACTTTTTATAACTTTGATTCTGTATCTCAGTCTGAACCCTTGCCGATTCTGTGCGCATCAACCGCTCAGCTTCGTACTTACTAGAATCAAATAGATTACGTAGTTTTCTAGCCATGTCACGTGGGTTCTTACCTTGCGTAACCGTTTGGACTAACAATTTATCTAACTCAGCTTTAAACGCCTCCATGTTGCCCCAGATACGTTCAGAAAACGTCGCAGAATGAAAAGAACCATTTACGACAGCCTCTACAAAATCTTTGTAGCCATCGAAAATGGTTTCACCTAATATGCCAGCTTGTCTTTTAGCTTCAGCAATACCTTCATTTGTAAGCAAGTCAGCAGTGTACTTATCAAGATCATCAGATAAAGCGATCAATTCAAGTCCTATTTGTGACTTCAATAATTCAAGTCGATTAACTCTCATTGTAACATTGTAAAGACGTAGCTCCTCGTTTGCTGTCTTAGAAAAATCTTTAGCCTTAACATATCGTTTGGCTTTTCTGGCAAAGGCTTTAACGTCCATCTCCATTGAAACCTTTTTAGCTTCAGAAAGCGATACACCTTCTTTACCAGCAAAACGTTGCCAATTCGCGTCGATTTCTTTGTTGATATTGTCAATTGCTACTTGAAACCGATCAGCGATAGCTTTCTTCATTTGCTTTTCGTCTTTGATGGTTTGGGCGATATGTTGTTCTTCGCGTTTGCGCCAGTAATCAGAGGACTTCATTCATTCACTCCTCACTGGTTTTATCTTCATTAGTTTGTTCCTTAGAATCGTCACTATCTGAGAACTCATAATCTAAAACTGGCACATTTGGTTTTTCTTTATTCACACGTTTGAGCTCTTCTTCAGCAGACACACCGGTTAGTCGTTCAGCCATTTCACATAAAGTCTCTTCTGAAACAATTCCAAGCATTCCTTTGATTACATTCATAATCTCTTCATCCGATTGCGGAACATTCGGTGTAAATAGAATTTGGATATCATTTACTTTGTTGTAAAGATCCTCTTGTTTTTTATCATCCGAAACAAAAAAAGCTTTGACATTTTCTATCAAGCCTTGTGGTTTATTCAAATCATCTTTGATGCTCCACGAGTGTGTAAGTAACCGTAAACGCCGCATAATAGCTTTCTTAACCATACGTTCTTTGTTCTTGCGGTCATTGTCCGATCCCCAACCTTTGAAACGAAAACCGATTCCTGATTGGTTAGATCCGATGTTCTCATCTGTGAAGTCAATCAAAGACGTAAAACGCAAGATGTCAGCAACCGTTCGACTATCGTTGGCTTCCATACCTGCAACATCGTACTCTTTTTTCAAATAGTAGGCGTCAGGCGTGTCACCTAATTTGCCTTCGCCGTAATCTTTTTTATCACCTAAAACAAGCATTCTCGCTTGCATCATAGCTTGGAATACTGCTAGCTTGCTGTTGTCGCCTTCTTGGTCGTCTGCTGTGTCAGGGTTCCCTTTAATCACCAAGTAGGCTTCCGATGAATCTTGTTGGAAGTTAGCCATCTCTGATCGTGATAGGTCGTATGCATCGATTGAATCAAGCACACGCTCAAAATCGCTTAAGCGTTCCTCGTTATTTATCCATTCGTTTACTTGGACAGAATCAAAGTAACTTTCTTCTTTTCCATCTTCTTCAATTGCTGCATTTTCTATATCGGTACCATCTGCTACAAGATAGTAATTAAATCCACTGTTCGTATAAAGCTCTACGCGGGTCCATTTATCATTTAAAAATTCTTCTTCATAATAATGAACTGCACAAATAGAATTTTTGTTCTTTGTATTGTCGTAAATCACAAAGGTTTGTTCTGCGTCAAACTTGGCAATAGTTTCCTTGCCATACTCATCTCTGCCAATCCATTCGTAAGCTCTACCTAGACCGAACATATCTCTGCCCATCAGTTGATTATGGTAGTCTTCGTTCGATTGACTTGCAAACTCGTTGATTCGGGCTGATATGTTCTTTTCACCAGTATATTTAAGCTGGTTACCTAACAGAACCCCAAGTTTAAATGACACGATGAAATTTGGGAAATCGCTTGCGATCCGATTATCTGCTCGTCCTTCCGGTTTTTCTGATCGATAATTAATATTCCCGTCACCTAACAAGTATCTTTTCAACTGTTTAAGCCTTGGAACCTGCTTTTCTTTGTGGTGATTGATGAATTCGACAATCAACTTCCAAACCTCTTTACTCTCGAAGTCAATCATTTGTTCAATTTGACCGGTTCGTTGGTTAAGTACTTGGATATGAGGCAACCTGGAAACTGGTATTTTATAAATTAGATTCGCTTCTTTATCAAACCGTTGTCCATCTAACAATTTAACATTTTGTTCCACTGTATCACCTCTACAATCCTAATTTTTTGAATGCGTTTATTGTCTTTTTGACATTTACTTTTTCTTTAACATTCATGCTCATCGTTTCAGCAACCCCTGTCGTTGCATCTGGTGCGTCATCGTGTTTGTTTTTCCCTTCGCGCTGATAAGTGGTCATAGCGGAATAGTATTCAGGCCATTTGGTGCGCCAATCTTCTGGGAAATAAACATTTTGTTCGATCCACGCGGTATTCGAGTATATCCGGGCTTCTTTGTTCGCTGATTGGTAGAAATCATCAATAGCAACTGGACACTTACCTTTTATCTTTTCTCTAACAGAACGCGCAAAAGAACGCCCACCGTTATTTCTCTCGATGCGCGCTTGGTTCACTTTATTATTGATGTACTGATTTGAAACAGCGGACTCTGTGTATTCCATCGGTTCTTGGGTATAGATCACATCTAGCACTTCACAACGTCCATCAGATGTCTCGCCCCAAACAATCGAACAGAGGTAATCTTTCCCGGTATCTGCCGTATCACAATACGACCATATCTTTTTGTATTCAGATCGTTGATCGTAAGTCTTAAGGTTTTGATATAAACGACCTTTAATATCGATTGGGGTTTGTTGATAATTGGCGGCTGCTATATCCGCGCCCATTGTTTTTACTTTCCGCTGATATTCTTTCAAGGAAAGGATATCCTCACTAAGCATTTCGCCGGTTTTCTCGTTGTAGGCCTGCATATTGACATGCTTTACTCGATAGCCTGAGTTAGGCAATTCGCGTAAAGCTCGCCCTGCCAAATCCTCGCTATGCCAGCGAGTCATAATGATGATGATTTTACCTCCCGTTTCCAACCGAGATAGCATTGTATTGACAAACCAGTCCCAATGCTTTTCTAATACCATTGCATTGTTTGCCTCTTCAGCATTCTTGATTAAGTCATCAATAATAATGATATCCGCACCAAAGCCTGTAGCTGTCCCTGTAGGAGAAGTTGCTAAATAGTTGTTATAACCATTAGTTAGGCTCCACAGATTCATAGCTCCATCCCCTTGTTTGATCGAAACGCCTGGAAAAACATCACTAAAGATAATTCTATTTTTGTCTGCTTTAATTTCTTGTATAGCATTTCTAACACCTTTAGAAAAAGTGGTTGATAGAGTTTCGTTGTAAGATCCGGTCATAATCTTTTTAGATTGATTGTTACCTAAAACCCACTCAACAAACTTACCGCCCGTTCTCGATTTACCATGACGAGGAGGCTCGTTTATTACCAATACATCATGTTCATCATCAGATAGAAAACTTTGAAGTTCGTTACATAAGTCTTTCAAAAATGTTCTACCAGATTTGTAGAATGTTCCTGCCGTTGTCTGACAATAATCCCAAAAGAAACGACGCGACAGCTCTGTTGTAGCACCGATAGCAATTCTATCCACTTCTATCAGCCAGCTTTCTAAGCTCTTCTTCTGTCAAACCAGCAAAGGGATTATTTACTTCTAGTCCACCGGATATTTCAGTTTCTTTTTTGTCCACGTACAATCCAGCCATAGTAAGCAAGACCTTTCTGTCTTGATGGCCTTTAGCTGTGAGAGAATATTTATAAGTGGCATTCAAAACGTCGCCGATTTTACCTTTAATCAAATCCTGTGTAGTATCGGCAACTAACGACTGAAATTCTTTCTTTTTCATAGCGTCATAATACTTATTTCTACTTACTTCAGCGAGATTACACAACTCAGTGACGTTTTTCCCCAAATGCTCAGGATTAATCAATATTTCTAATAGTCTTTTCTCTGCTGCTGTCGGCTTGTATTTGTCCTTTTCTGTCATGCAATCTCACCACCTCTCTATATGTATTTGCTGATGTTTTCTTGTACATGTTCCTCTTTCCAATACCCGTACCCACAATAGACTAGCTTGCAATGATCAATCTCAACTGGTGTTGCTTCCCTGGTCATTTCTACGATCGAGTACTTCACCTTCATCTGAACAGACATCACCACCCGTTTATGTTGACCTCTCATTGGTAAAGGATATTTATTGTTTAGTGACACATACCAATAGTTTCTCATGGCCTCTTGATATCTACACTAAGCTCAATACGAAAACAATCCTCAATCTCAGTGGTTGTTAAATCTAAGTCTTCGATGTCGTTCACATCAATCTGATTCATTAAAGAGAGAGCTTCATCCATAATCGCCTTTTGAATAAATGCCTTATCAACTTTTACTTCGAATTCTTTGTTCAAACCTGTAAGTCTAGCATTTACGATAACTCCGCCTTTAATTGTTCCAGTTTTAATCCCCATTTAAATCAGCTCCTTATATTGTCCTGTAAGCGTTACAATGATATAATCCCTTCAGGGTAAATCCTTTAAAAGTTTGTTTTTCACTTGGTCATCGTGTAAACGATGGCCTATTTTTGTATTGAATGATCATTACAGAAATGATAAATATTTATGTACTTGTTACATTGAGGACTATTGCGGAAACGGTAGCCCTCTTTTTTTGTGCAAAATAAAAACAGTCTCACGAGGAGACTGCTATTTCTTTAACTTCTTTTTCAACTGTTCTAATTTTTCAAAGTCGGACTTCTTAATGATTTCGGATAATTTAAACATTTTATTCCTCCTCAAAATAAAAAAACGTCTGAGCGATCTTTATTATGCATTAAGCAACCTACACGAGCTTTCGCCATCCTACACCGCCTATCCTCGGTTGCTACACCATTAGTTTAAATTTCAGCTGGCACTAATGAGCCTACATCAATGCTCCCCTAACCTACAACTGAGAGCGTCTCACGTCTGAGATAGTGTTTTATGCCTTTTAACTGAGTCCCAGCACGCTGGTAAATGCAGCCAATCAATCGGCATCCGATAAGATTGATTGTTTCCGTAGGTTCTTTATTGACGTGACAGGTCTCGATCCTGCCCCTACTTCTGATAATGAAGTCGTTCTGTCCCTACTAAACTACACGTCAACTCGGAGGAGCTACCTCTAGTAAGCTTGCTACTATAACAGACTAATCGGTAAGACTGGCTTAAATCCTAGAGTCTGCTAGTTACCTTTATCAACTCGCTGACGATGTTGATGTGGTTAATATTTAAGCTACCTTTCGTCTAAGTCACTGGCAAGGATTCGAACCTTGCAACACACGGGAGCGACCCGCTGAACCGCCTCATCAGCAGCGACATAATAATAAGGCGGCACCTGAACTTTAAAGGAAACGAAGTCTTTCAACTCCATTCTCGTTTATTTTGTGCCGCCAGTGAGCTTCTAACTGCACCTAAAAGCTCGTTATATACATTGTGCAGATGTTGCCTTCTCTGTTTCCGCGAAGTGGCAGTGTAGTCAAAAAGGTGATAACTTATCAAGCGAGACGTTGTATGTTTAAAATTCAGAAAGGAGAAACTTTCATGTCAGTAAAAGGTTGAATCGTCCGCTTGATAAATTATCTACTATACCAGTTTAACCCCTATTGACATGGCACAACTACATGTTTTTGTGCCAAATTAATTTATTTCACCAATTCTTCTTCCAAAATCCATTAAAACTTTTTGTCTAACTCGGTATATCGTTCGTTTAGCATATCCATGCTTTATGCCAAATGAAGCCCAATCCATCCAACTATCCGCACCCCAATACTTCAATTCCATAAGCTTGCGAATATCACAGTCCTGTTCTTCTAACGTTTCCTTGATGCACTTCTTCCAAAGCTGCCGATTGACAATGTAAGGATCAGACAACTCTTTAATGACCTGTATCTCAACTGGATTACTTCTGATATTACTCTTGCCACCACCGATATTCTCATCCGCTTCACGCATCTTGAGTTCTTCTTTACGAATAGCAATCTCTTTGTTGTAATTCGGATAATTTGCAAACTTTCTGTCTAGTTCATTGATTAGATAATCGTTTCTTCCCACTCATCCATCCTCCATCAATCAATATAATCTTTGATATACTCAACCAAAACTTTTAGCAATCGCCTCTCGCTCTCTTTAATGGTAGTAGAGTCGGCGATAATGTCGTTTAGATCATTGATTAGTTTTTGTTTCATGTCGCCTCCAATAATTCTGGATTCTCGTAGATATTGCCGATTGCTTTGATAGAATTACGAGGATCTTTTGTTAACTCACTAAGTTGTACGCATGACCCGAATTGCCTTGTCAGAAATCCTCTAGTGAACAAGCTTTCTACTTCTGAATGATGTTCTATCTCTTTTACTCCTATACATGTAAATCCGTGAAAAGCCCATTGCTCGCCTTCGTTGCTATAGCTAATCCAACTTACGGGCGCATTGTATGTTCCACCGTATCTACCGTATTCAAAAACTCTAACAATATCCCCCTCAAATATTTCCACACCGTTCTTGTCTTTCAGGCCTGTTGATTGCATAATTTCATAGTCATCCGGACTCATTTCGGCATGTGTTAACAAACTCCCCGCTGATCCATGTTTCATTTTATTGAACTGTTTCACCGAGCCACCAAACGGTGTGTACCAAGCTCTAAATTTCGGTATCATTATTTTCCTCCCAATAATCTGATCACTTCTTTAATCTGCAGCTTCTGCCACTCCGTCAAATTAACAGAGCTTAAAATTAAGTCTTTCAGTATGTTGATTGCTAAATCGTTGTTGATCATTGTGGCACCTCCTTGTTATCAAACCTGTAAAAATTCTTAACAATATTTTCCGCAGTTTCTATCCCGCGTAGATACCCTTGTTTGTACTGAGACTGATAATGTGGATATACTGGGTCTTCGGCATCGTTCTCACAGTCTTCATATGCTTTGTCTAATATCTTTACTAACTTCTGCTTATTTTCATCCTCGCCTTGTAACATCAAGATGAGTTCTTGCTTTGTACAACTAGAAAGCTTTTTATTATATTCGAGGGTCATCACTCTTCCTCCTTAGTAACCTCTGTTTATTTTCTCTAAAATATTAACTACTTTCTGAATCTCGACTCTAATACCAGAAAGGGCCAATGATATAGAGATTAAAGCAATAAATATTAGAAATTCCATCACTCATTCCTCCTGTTCTTGCACCCATCTAGAAAATACTTCTAAATCTTTGTACCATTCATTTCCCCTCCCAACAGTCTAATAGCCTCTTTAATCTGCTCTTTCTGCCATTCAGTTAGATTAACAGACGTAAGAATTAAATCTTGCAGTATGTTGATAGCCAGATCGTTGTTTATCATGTTTTTCCTCCTTTATTGAATCGGTTAATGTAGTTTGTGACCATCATTTTTGAGGGTCACAAATCATTTTCCTTCCAACATCTCAATAATTTCGTTCATTTTTTCAGTTACTTCATCAATTTGCTTTGTAATAAATGATTCACCACCCGCGACATCCCATTCACGAAAATACGCTCGTTCGAGTAGTACATTTACTATTCTGATATCTTCTAGTGTTTCAGCATCACTCTTGAGCATTAGCCATTCTCCATTCCGCGAAGGCTGCTAGGACTTGTGTCTGCTGATCTGGAGTCAACGCTATATATGCTAGAGAAACTGAATCAAGTGATTCTCCAAGTACAAGCAAGTAAACAGCGTCCACAGGAGAATTTCCTTGTTCTTTAACCGACCATTCCAACCAATCCAACACGATCTGCTGGTTTTCGTTGAGTTCATACGGCAACATATCTCGAAATTTATATGTGTTATCAATTAGCCAATATCTAAGATATGGATTATCTATATAGTTATGGCCTGAATTGTAAATTAAATCATTCATAATCCGATCGAATGATCCTTTTGTAAGATTGTGCTTATCAATCCATTCTTTTACGAACTCAATCGTCATATTTTCTTCCATTCTCACACCTACACTTTCTCGACTGTGCCGCCAGTGATATATGCGGTATACATTGCCGTTTCCTCATTGTCAAAGAGGATCGGCTTTTTCTTCGTGCTGTCGAAAGCCCAATGTAACGAGTTGCCATATCCTGCTTCTATTGATGTCAGACAGTATTTTTGATCATTAATTATTTTCCACTTAGGCTCTTCCTCGACCTCGTAGCCGTCTAGCATACGTACAAGTGTCTCAATCGATTTGCCATTTTTATTATCAAACCATTTACCAAACTCACTATCGTCGCTCGCATAGTCCTCAAACATATAGTCTAGAATCGCTCGATCTAGAACGTACTTATTAGTTTCGAACCACTCAGCCACAAAAGCCGGCACTTTGACTTTCTGCGGTTCGTCCAGTCGATTTACTAGATCCAAAATATAAGCTATTAACGCATATTCTGATTCATGCTCGTTTTTTGTGTCGCCATGATCACCTGCGCCCAAACTAATATCTTTAATCTTTTTAATCAGTTCTTGTTTATCCATTTCATACCTCTTTTCTCTTTGATAGACTGAGTTACTGGAATTTTAATCTTTGATTAGGGAAATCATCTGCGTAGATTTCGATTACCCCAAAAAGCTTTTTGGCTGGCTGAGCTTTTCCATACATATCCGGATCGAGCAATCTTTCATAATAATCCCGCCCGATCGTTTTTTCTTTGTATTGGTATCGAATCGCTTTTAAATAATAGACAGCAGTGTGACTTAAATATAAATACTTAGCTAGTTCTGCTGATATATTAAGCACAATAATTTTGTTTTGGTTCTTATGCCCACAATTCAAAAGTGCAGGCACATTATCCTTTTCATCTTTTACAGAGTCGACATAATCAGTAGCTAAAATACTTTTCAAACCTCCTTATAAGTTGAGACCTTCCTAATCAATCATCTTTAATACATCGTCATCAATAAACTTAAACCGATCTTGATGTAACGCATTTTTCCAATTGTATTTTTCATCTAAATAGTTCATTTCGCTTTTGAGCTTCTCAATCTCGACAATACATAATTCTGACTGGCTAACAGCCTGCCAATATTTTTGCGTTGTATGCGAAGGAGTCAATGCCAATTCTTGAATAGTTTGATCTGCTCGACTCTTTTTCCTAACGTACTGTTTCAGCAGTTTTACTTGCTCTTTGAGGATTAGCCCGTAATATCGATCCATGATATTCACTTTACCGACTCCTTTCCGATTTGATAGGCGTGGTTAGTGTATGTTTAGTAACTCTGGATTTTCGTAGATGCATTCTGTACACCATGCTCCATGTTCCTTGAGTTTTTCAATCACTTCTTGTTTATCCATTTTCTTCCTCCTTCTGCTTCATCAACTTTTTAGTAAACGGATTTCTTTCGTACAGCTCGCCTGACTCAATATTAATCACAATCACAATGCCATTCACTTCTGCTGAGAAATGAACATCATCCCACTGCCGATAATTTCTAAGCCGCTGATAGCCGTATTTTGACGCAATTTCACGAATTAATTTTTTGGGCATCAACTAATCCGCCTCCATTTCCGAATCGGCCCTTTTCGTCCGTTCGCTTGGCAAGCAAGTAAATCAAATTGTACGCCTGCACGGCTCTTTGTGCGTTTATGTTTTTCATCCACAGTGTCACGATGAACGACATGCTTATCGCCTTTGCGGTCTTCTACAATGATGATATTTTTGTACGGCTGATCAGGATATTCGATTTCTTCACCTTCGATGTACTCGCCGAAAATATTAATTGTTTTCATCTAAATTCCCTCTTTACCTTTTTTTCGCCTGTTATTTTTGGGTAATCCATGCTTCCTTCTGACATAAGCAAATGTTTTGATGTCCATCCTGAATATTTCCCTCATCTGTTGGACAGTCTTTCCTTTTTTTATTTGATAAATAATTTCTTCTTCCAGCCCCAAACGTACATCAAGGTATCTTTGGTGTTTAATATCTATTCCGTTTTGCGGTAAAATTACTTCGTTTTTCTCAAGAATTTCCATTATTTTTTTATGTTTCTCGCATTTTGAACTGTCTAAGTACCATTCTGGATCATTGATAAGCAGTAATAATTCGCTCCATGCCTGTTGCTGTGCTGGTGTTTTCCTTCTCATATAAACACCTCCTAGAACGGCAGATCGTCTTCCCCGATGTCGATTGACGAGCCACTAAATGGATCAGCATTTGGTTTACTATTACGGTTATTACTATATGAATTGCCTGAAGAATTGTTTTGTGGGCTTCCTTTACTCTTTCCTCCAGGGAAACTAAAGTTACTCACTACGATTTCGGTAATATACTTTTTATTTCCTTGTTGATCTTCATAATTTCTCACTTGGAGTCTTCCAACCACTAAAATCTCGTCGCCTTTTTTAAAGTAATTAGCAACTGTTTCAGCTGTCTTGCCCCAAAACACAAGGTTGATCCAATCGGTCTCTCTATTTCCGTTAGCATCTTTAAAGTCTCTCGTAGATGCAATACTTACAGAACCAACTGCTTTTCCTGACTGTGTATATTTTAAATCGATGTCTTTACCTAATTTCCCTTGCAAAACCACATTGTTAATCATCTAATTTTCCCCCCCAAATTTTTTATTGATCTCTCGCCATTCACTATTTCGATTGCTTGTTCTAAATTCCAAGCGACACCGTTCAAAATTTTGTTATCCTCTGCTGCTTTCAAAAATTTAATCTGATCATCAGAAGGTTTCCCTTTTCCAATTTTCACTTCTACAAAGAACAGCTTGCCATCCGTACTTCGTGCCCCGAATAAATCTGGAAACCCTTTTTCTAGGCCTTGTCCTCTCGTCTTATGAGTTAGTTTCTTGCCCGAATCAACTTGCCAGCACTTATGCCCTAAACGCCGCAACTCCTGTTTAATCTGCTTTTGAAGTTCTAATTCGTTCAAATGTCTATCACTCCATTTTTCTTCTCAAATTCAGCTATATCTATCGCAAGCCATTTCGTTTCTTCTGCCATATCGATTAGATTGTTCTCGTATAGAATCGCAACTTGCTTTTCTAACAATTTAACTAGCTTGCTTCTCTTTAATCCGTTTTCTTTTAGAATTTCTAAATAAGTTTCGCCGTCCATCAGCCTCTCCATTCATCAAAATCGATGCTGAAATCCATGTGCTTTTTGTCAAAAATGAAAGGTGCTATACCTGTCATGCCTTCTCTATTTTTAGCAACATCACAACGTATCTTTCGACTATCTTTTTCATCGGTAGATAGTAGCAAGGTTACGTTTGCATCTTGTTCTAGTGATCCTGACTCTTTCAAATCGCTTAACATTGGTCGTTTGTCTTGGCGTTGTTCGACAGCACGACTCAATTGAGCTAATAAAATGATCGTAATACCATAATCAGTCGTGAGCTTTTTCAGTTCTCTAGTTACTTCATTCATTACTTGACGTTCATTTTTACGAGCGTCATTCACTGTTATTAGTCCTGCGTAATCTACGAAAGCAACATATCGCTTATCTCCAATGCGCTTTTTGATTGCATACTTAATGTCATTCAAATTCGAATACTCGGAAGTGAACACTCGCATATCGAATGATCTCTTCATAGCCTCATATGCTTCTCTTGCTTTTACTTTGTTATCAGGACTTAGTTTGTCTTTTCCAACGAATAGTAACGAATTGATATTAGTCACTTTGGAAACTAAGCGTGTCATCAGTTCGTTTTGACCCATTTCAAAAGTAAAGAAGTCACAAGCCACATCATCATTTTTAGTAAACAACTCATACATGATATTCAAAGCGAAAGCCGTCTTCCCGGCAGCAGGCCTTCCTGCCAAAACGATCAACTTACCTCCTGTTATTCCGCCACCTAAAAAGTCATCTAGTGGTTTATAAGTTGTCATTGCATTGCTGGGTCTATCCAAGCTATCGCAAAATTCAGCGAACGCTACGTCTAATCTGCCATCAGACTTGATATGATTGACCTCACGCTTTTCTTCTAGCAGTCGCTGTAACTTGTCCCCGTCTGTTTTAGAAAGCGTCTGAGCGTAATCTGTGGACGCTGTGTGTAATTTGCGGTCTAAGTAGGCATTGTGTATCTGTCTCGCTAACTCTCTTTCGATTCCTAACTGAGGTGCTAAGCCTTTTAGTGTTTCAAGATCGTCAACCGTTCCAGCGCTAAACAAGTCAATACTTCTCATTTCTCGATAGACTTGTTCTGTTGTGTAGTTCATTCCTCTAAGCCGAGTTAATGCTTCTACAATCATCTTTTGTTGAGGACTCTCAAACCATTCAGAATCAATATCAATGCTCGTAATGATCGATGGGTTGTTTAGCATTTCTGCAACTAGACTAAGTTCATTGTTCATATGCTTCAGCTATCTTCCTTTGTGATTCTGCTATTTCATCAGAGATTGAGGAGTTCATCTGTGGTTTATGTTCATTCAAGTAATCATCAAACTTGTTCCCAAAGAGCGTTGCTGGTCTTAGGTATTTGTTCATCTCTTGATTGTTTATCCACTGACCTGTTTTTACATCAATCACTTTTTTAAAATCATCAAGCCTTTGACCTTCATTCCATCTTGCTTTGATCAGGTCTTTCCATTTTTGAGTAACTTTAAATGATTTGCTTGTTTTGTTGTTCAAGTATTTGATTATTTTTGAATAAGGAATATTATTCTTTGACGATTCGTCATACGATTCGTGGTACGATTCGTGGTACGATTCGGGGTACGATTCTTCATTGTCATTGTCATTGTCATTGTCATTAAAAATAATAGGAACATTTCTTTTCTTTAATTCATTTTCAAATAATTCTTTAACAGTCTTATCAAAATCTCGTGTTGATCGTCCCCAAAAAATCATCAAGTTTTCATAAACTTTTAAAATAAGTTCATCGTTATTGATTTTTGATAATTCTTTAATCAGCAAGTCAGCAACAGGTTTTCCACCTTTAACAATGCTGTACTTTAAAGAATTCAATACTGCGATTTCTTGCGTTTCGTAGTCATAAACAATGTTGCTGTACTTCGATTCAAATCGTTCTAAAATCACAGATACTGACTCAACTGTATATCCTGTTTCAAAACTAATCAACCGTTTAGGCAATTTGTAAATACCTACTTGCGTTGTATGCGGATTCGTCATCAGATAAAGCAAAAAGTACTTATCTTCGACTGAATACTTATCAATCACCTTTGAATCTTCCCAAAACGCCGTGTCTACAATTCTCTTAATACTCAATCGGATAACCTCCTTCTTCCATGCGGTTTTTCCAATTAGTCCAACTAGTAGCTTTTATCGCCATTGTTCTTAATTCATCTAAATCTGCTCCATATTCATAAAACGCTTTTTTTAAAGATATGATTGCCAAGTTATCATCCACATTTGGTAACCTGTTTCTTAAAATTCCGCGAATATAATAAAGATTTTTTTCATCCTCATTTTGTGGATTTAAAATAAAATGAGCGATACTTCCGATTTTTTTTAACGCTTTTTCTGCGTTATCTGGGTATTGCGTTGCTGATTTTTCAATAGACTCGCATAAGGTATCGTATTCATATTCTTTCAATAACTTCTTTAGCAATTTCTTGCCTGTTTCATTAACAATAGCTCCAGTTTCTTCTTCAAACTCTTCCGCCAAAGCCTCGACAAGTTCGTTATCTAAGTCCTTTAATTCACGCCTCCATTTCAACATCATTTCGATTTGATTTTTGCGCTCATTCAACTCTTTTAGCTGATCTAATTGTTTGTCTAGTTCGTTATGTTCAGATAATTTTTTATCCGACTTACCTCTGTTGCAATCAAAACAAGAAGTTACTAAATTCAAAATGTCATTCGTCCCACCTTTTGAAACAGGTTCGATATGATCTACTTCTAAAACAACACTCGGTGCCGATTTACCGCAATATTGGCATGTAAATGAATCTCTCTTGAACACCTCAAATCTTAATTTTTTACTAATTGGTTTCCTACTCACTTTTTATCCTCCTCTTTTTCTAAAGCCTTCATAACCAAAAGAATTACAGCTGCTGTAAAAGAAACGATATAATTATTCTTTTGAAATTCTTCGATTTTTGTCGCTAACTCACTTGGGAAGAATATTGCTTTTTGAATCCTCATAACTTCATCTCCTTTCTATAATTATATAATACTACTATAAAAAATAAAAATCAACTATAAAATTTATATTATTTAATATTTTTACACTTTGCAAAAAAAAGAAGGCGTAAACCTTCTTAAATGTTCAATCGTTTAATTGTCTCTTGATTTAGCTTAATGCCAATTACGTGATGTTTACTTGTAAACTTATTAAATCCTTCAGTATGAATTTTCGTATGGCAAACTCTACATAAAGCCATAAATCTTCTTCCTGAGTTGTTGATCTTTTTTCGATTATTTCCCATTCCCACAGCATCGACGTGGTGTATATCAGCGTGTTTCTTTCCACAAACACAACATGTTCTAGTCATTACGCACTTGTAAAAGTAATACTCAACGTTTTGCGGCGGTATCTCATAGCCTTCTCTAAAAGGAATGTCGTTCTCAAAGATGAAATCAAGTATCAATTCAGACAGCGTAGATACTTCATCAACGGTATTCTCTGATTCATTTGATAAACTAATGTTTTTACCTGTGAAGTATCTAAATTGCCAATAAAACACGTCTTTAAGGCTTTCTAAAGGCTCTCCAGTATAAATGTATATATCTTGCATTAAAGCGAACACAAAGCGTCTCTGTTGCGCTGTAAAGCCACGCGGATCTTTAATGAACAGTTCCGCTTGTCGTTCACCGTCAAAACCGTTGAAAATCGTCTTTAATCTTTCGATATTTAGTTCTTCTTTTAGTTCCAGAATGATTTTTCTTCCAGAAATTTTTGTTATTTTTGCAAGATAAGAAAGGTTGTTCATGCTGATCACTTCTTCGAATAGGCTTTTTCTAACTCTTTAATATAGCAGTCAATGGTAAGAAACTGTTCTGTATCTAATTTCTCAATAGGGATTATTTTTAAAAACTTAGTATCTGATAGTTTTTCGTACATTGCATCTGGTGTAATATCAGTACCCGTTTTCAAACTTGCAAGAACTGCTAGTTCCTTAATCTTTGCTTTAAGCACTTTTGCTTTGTTAGAATCAATCGTCTTTGGTTTTCCGCTATCTACTTGTTGCTTATATTCGTCTGTCTCCGCGTCCTTAGTATCATCTATTTGATACAAGCCGTTCATAGCATATTTGCGTGCATAAGATGAAGCTGTTCCTGTTATTTGCGATTCATCCATACCTTTTTTAGATTCGGGTTCTCTCGCAAATCCACTTGCTTGTTCTGTATTTTTGCCATCTGTGATGATGGCATGGGATTCTACGTAGTATCTATCTCCTATAAGGACAATTTTATCAGTAAGCTTTGGTACTAATCCATATTTATTAGCTAAAGGTTTTACTGCCTCCAAAATATCCTCTGCACTTCTATAATTGTATTTTCCAAAGTTGTTTTTTTGACTTTTGGGAGCCTTGAGTTCTAAAATTAAAGCAGATAACTTTTCGTAAAAAGACAGTTCTTTTTCTTCATTCACTGTATAATTCCTCCATTTCTTTTTTGAAGTCCTTACCGTTTTTATATCTCACAAGCTCCGCTCGCTCCAGTGATCATAATGGGGACTTTTAGCTTTTCTCGCTTCGCCTTTTTAACTTCCATGCTATTTTTCCACCTTTACGGATAATTTTTCGCCTTGCGGAATAACCTTAACCGCTTCGACTACTTCACCATCACTATTTACAATTCTTCCGCCTTCAATAACCGATACAGATTTCTTAAATGCTGCTTTATCAACTTCTTCTTTGATTCTCACGTACTCAGTCATCCCTAGTTTTTTCAACTCTGCAACAGCCTCTGAAGAGTATTCCCATTTATCAGGAACCTTTCTTGTCCCAACTGTTCCATGTGGCGTTTTGATTCGAGCTTTAGGATCATCTTTCCGTAATTTATTTAAGTATTCACTTAGCTTCATTTCGAAAAAGCTGATTCTGTCATTATTACTTTCTGTTTCTTTTGCCTCCCAACTGGCGATTCTTTCTCGTTCCAAATCAGCGAACTTCTTAATTTCATCATTCTGACTTTGAAGAGCTGAAATTTTTCTTAACGCCCAATCAGCACCGCCGATATCATTGATAGACCAACCATCTACGGATGTCTGTTCAAGTTCTTCAATTTCATATTTTTCAAGAGTATTCATTTCTTCATTCTCCTAACTTTTAATAAAGGCAGTTGCTGAGATTTTGTCTTGTGTAGAAGAAAACCAGATTGCCCCTCTGCTATACTCGATTTCTGGTTTTCCAATCATTGATGTAAATAATTCAGCTTTTTCTAAAGAATCATTATGTCTGTAAAACTTTACTGATTCGCAATCATTGTACAAGGCTAATAATGTTTGTTCTTCAACTGACAGATATTTTTTACGGATTCGCTTATTCATGTTATAATCACCTCAAATCATTCTTTGTTTGCTCACTATTTGCTTGCCGGCGTAGTGGGCTTTTTTTGTTCCCATTTTTTCCTACGTTCAATGTTCTGTCTCGCTAGAATAGTTGATTCATTACGTTGCCACCAACGATCAGCTACATTTTTACCGATTTGTAACGCTTATTTTCTATTCATAGTCAGCCCTCTCGGTTGGCTTTTTCTTTTCCCAGCCAATCGCTAGTAAAAATATCGCAATATAACCGTATGCGAAAATGATGTTGTAGCTTGAAATGACTGGCACAGCTAACATACACATGATTGTTGTTGCTAGATTAATTTGTTTCATCATCATGCCTCCTTTATCAATTTGGTTGTTTCCCTTTGAGATTTACGGTTGAATCGTAATCGGTCGGTAAAAAAATGATGTCATTGTAATTGGCACCGGTTTTTTTTGTAATTCGTTCAATTACAAGCACATCGGGAAACGTTTTGTAGTTTTCGTAGTTGTACCAAGTTGCCTCAGATACACCAATAAACTTTGCCATCTCTGGTTGCGTAAGACCGAGATTGGCACGCAACGCCTTTAAAGTCACCTTCATAATCTTCCCTCCTTTCGCTTACAAACTTATCTTACTACGGTTTAACCGTAATGTCAAACGGTTTTACCGTAATTTTTTATATTTATTTTGTATTTATCACTTGCTTATTTATAGTACGCGTACTATAATAAGAGTATAGAAAAGAACAAGAAAGGAAGATTAACATGATGAAAGTAAACGTATTTGATAATGAAATTGGAGATTACACAGACAAAGAGTTTTCAGTAGATGCGATTGTTGATGCCGGGCTTTATGGAGTGAATAAAGTTCTTGGAACTGACATGAATCTAAAAGCTGCAAGCAAAGTTTATGATAAGGCATTGATCGCTAAATTTGGTAAAGAACAATTGAAACAAGTTGAAACAAACTTTGGCGCTACTGGATATGGAAAAAAATATGTCTTGAAAAATGAGAAAGGAACTAAATAATGGCTGGAAATTACAACGCAAAAAATCAACGTGATTATGAAGCGAGTCTTAGCGAAACTGCTAAGATTCGCAGACGTAATCTCAAGAGTTTTTCTGCTACTAAAAGTTTTATCAAGTTGCACGCAACAGACGATCAATTAAATGATATTATTGAATTAGCCAAGAAGAAATTGGAGGAAAAAGAAGTGTGAAGCTAAAAAAACTATTAGTTCGTTTTTTAGATAAATATGATTTAACATTAGCAGAACTATCAGCAAAGAGTGGTATGTCGTTAAACCGTTTAGAGTCCATTAACAATGAACCCCTTCGAAACTATCAAGTGTCGATCATTCGAGCGTTGTCTACTCTCATTGGTCGTAGCACAAGCGAAACACTTGCAGAGCTAGAATCACTAGAAGCATCTTATGATCAGCTTTTGGGGTTCAGACAATTCTTAGAAAGTAAAGGCCTTTCATTCCCTGAATTGGAATATCGTATGTATGTACTTATTCAAGAATTAGATGAATTTGGAGTTGGAATCGAAAACTTTTCTTTCAATAGATTTGATGAAGAAAAACACGGCGATCTGAAAAAAGACAGCAGAATTTCAATGGAAAATGCGATTACAATGCTAGAAAAAGCATTAGATTCTGTTAAGCGTGGACAACCGCCATATGAGAATTTTTAGCAAAAAAATAAGCCCCCTGCTTAATCGCAGAGGGCCTTTTTCTATTTCACTAATTCAGTTGCTTTTTCAATCATGGCAACTCCGAAATTATCGTTGCCATACACTTGACGGGTTTTAGAACCGCCATAACGAGCGATCAAGTCTTGCGCCTCTTTCACATGAGTCGTTGTTGGCAAGTGCATTCTCTTGTTTCCGAACACGAAATACACGTCAGTACCATTTCCGTTTTTTTGTTTTTTTTCATAAATAAACATAATATCTTCCTCCTCGGTTTGTGGTAAAACTGGTTTTTCTTCTGGTTTTGATGAATTATTGTTTGTGCCGTTGCCGTTCATATATTTTTGAATTTGAGCAATAAAATAATCCTGCATCACAGTCCAATCACCATGTAGCGTTACCGATCGATGCGGGCACGCTGTAGATGAGAACTGTTTGTGCAAGATTACTGTGTTCCGATTTGGTTGTAGCCCATATCGTTTTAAGATCTCCGCAGCCAATTTGATAGAGCGCTGCTCATTGTCTTGGAAGGTCGCTAAATTCCCCATCGATTGACACGCTTCGATTCCAATATAATTAGCGTTTCCGTTTGCGTTCGCTGTGTGCCACGCCATACAAGCCTCAGACTCAACCTGTAGAATTCCATCACTACATACATACCAATGGGCAAAGCCTAGTTCTGCGTTGTGGCTCAGTAACCAGGTTCTGTAATATGCAGTCGTTGCTCCTTGCGAAGCAGCATCATTGTGAATGACTACTCCGTATGGATCTCGTCCTCGGTAACCGGCAATTCCTGAAAGTAATTGCATACTAAGCCACCTCCATTAATTTGTGATTTGGGAGTGATAACATATAATCGCCAGCTTTCACTTTGGTAAAAATATCATTCGAACGGATGACTTCATACTTTCCATTCAGTTTAAAGAAATCCCCGACCGCAAAGCCATCGAATTCCTTTTCAATGCCTTCTGCTGTGATCTCAGAAAAACCATTTTCATCATAGTTTTCTGTGATCTCGACTCCGCCTTTGCCAAATGAATCGAACTCAATGTATTCGTCACCGTTGTTCTTGACAATGAATGATCCGATTGCTGTGACTAACGTTCCTGTTTTAAACATTATTCATCACCCTTTCGAGGTTTCTTATAATCTAGCACTTGTGTGCTATCAGAGTATCCATTTGTTGTTGGATCAGCAGTGATGCCTAGAAACGCTAGCAACGCAAAAAGTGCATTGATAACAGCTAGTGCCTTATCGCCGTACGAAGATAAATCTAATGTGTATCCGAAAGTCGCTGCAATCGCTTGAATCAACAAGATGACCAGCGGAACGACTCCAATCCAAAAAGCTTTAGATTTGATTCTCAGTTTCCAATTGATTTTCATATTTAATACAGTCTCCTTTTCTACAATTTAGTTAAAAAATAGCCAATAATTGTAATGCCTAAACCAATCATGTACCCCCATGACCATTTGTTATTTGCTTTGCTCTCTTTAATATCATCCGCGTTATTAATTGCCATTGAATAAGCGTGATCAGCCACATCTTTCGCAGCATCCGCCTTCTCTCTCAATGCCTCGTAATTATCAAGTTTTGTTTCAATGCGCACTAAGCGCTCAATAACATCTTGTGCAGTATCATCTTTCAAAACTCCCCCGCCTTCCAACTAAATAATTAGCCCCGTCCGAAAACGAGGCTAAAAAAATAAAGCTTACTCAGCTTTACCAACGATCTTATTCGCTTCTTCATCCGTAATACAAATCGGTACAAACTCGCGCACTTGGTCCTCAGTGAAACATCCCCAGTCGTACATCATTTTTACGTCGGTGTAATTAAACATTACTCAGCACCTCCGATTTGAGTTTTAATTGTTTCAATTTCTTTATTGATTGCCACATCATTCACCATTAATTTGGCGTTCAGTTGCGCCATCGAATCTGTTTTTGTAGTAAGAGCTCCATTGGATTCTTTAAGAGCTTTATTGTCGACTTGAAGGCCAACTGAAAGATTTTCAAGTAATTCTAATTTCTTCGAGTAGTCTTGAGTGACAGCCTCTTCCCATTTATTTTCAGTAAAGTTAAAGAATTGCGATTGATCTTTTTTCAATCCTTCTAAAGGTTTTATTTCTACAAATGGTAATGTTGTTGGAAAATCATCTTCTACCTCATGGATTTCAAATCCGATTGGATATAATACTTTGTAAATAGTTTTCATACTGTTTCCCCCTTTTAGTATGGATCTCTTGCCATCCAACTTGCTGAACCATTAAGCCAAGTATTCGCAGAAATTTTATCTATACAAATAATTGTATTGTCTCCGTTACCTGGTGAATTAAATATAAAAAGCGCGTTTGTATTATCCTCACGCTTCAAACTAAATCGCGCCTTGTCTATAGGTCTTGCCCAATCCGGCGGATTAAACCAAACCCCTTGATTAAACTTTCCAACTGCTAATTTGAAAGATGCAGTTAGATAAACTAAATCTCCTCGGCGATAGAGTTTGATGTATCCTCCACCGAATATTGCTGGGTTTCCTTTAGAATCAGTGATTGCATAATCTGTGGTTGCTTTCGTCAGCACTGGGGTTTTTCCGGCTACTTGAATCCCGTCCTGAAAATTCTTAGTTCCTAAAATTGTTTCATTTCCGGTTGCTTTAACTAAAACTCCATCAACACCATCAATTGCCTTAGCATGCGTTTTTAGGTATTTAGCCACGCCGTCTTCTTTTAATTGAACGATATCTGCCATTAGACAGTCCCCACTTTCTCAAATGTAATATTGTTTAATCCGTCTAACTTAGTCTTATCCGCAGCCGACATCAGTCCATTTGTTGAAGTTGTTGCAACAGCAGTCGTAGTTGCATTAATTCCAGGATCACCCTTATCACCTTTTGGAAGAACAAAGTTAAATTTTGCAGCAGAAGTTGTTCCTGCATTGGTAACTGAAGCAGTTGTTCCACTTGTTACGGTTCCTACTGTTATTGTGGCGACATTTCCCGGATCACCTTTATCTCCTTTGATAGTGGTTAATCCGACAACTGCATTTGCATGCGTCTGAGGATATACCTGTACGCCATCCTGTTTTACTTTAACGATATCTGTCATTTATTTATACCTCCCCTATTTTTTCAAAAGTAAATGTAGGAATTTTTGCATCCGTATATGCCTGAGCATTTTGATAAGCTTCCCCCATTTTTTGGTCAACATACGTTTGATTAACTCCTCCACCTTCACCGCCACCAGTTGCAGAAATAACGTTAGTGTTAGAAATAGAGATATTTGCTCCTGCAGTATAGTTAAACTGCGGATCAGCACTGAGAGTATCCTCCGTCATGGTTAACCCGCTGCCAACTTTTATTCCACCTTTAATTTCTTTTGATGCAGTGGGCAAAGCATATTCTTCCCCTGGTTCAATCACAGCGCTGATAATACCATCCTCATCGATGTTAATATTTTGACCCGCAGAATAATTTTGAAGAAAATCAAGCTTCTGCTTCATTTCGAGAGTAAAGTTGTAGTCAGTTTGCTTTATGGCGGACAATTTTCCTGTTTCATCAATGGTCAACAAATCACCAATTTTTACCCCACCGAGCTTATCAATGCCAGCGATTGGCAGCACGTAGTCACCTGCACCAGAATTTAAAATCTTCTGATACATTTCAGCAGTGATAATCCCATCAGTGGTTTCATTCGCATGAGGAAGTTCCGTAATAACATTTTCTAACCCTAAATCCGATTTGGTAATCATCACCGCTCCGATTTTTCCGTTAACAGAAAGTACCTTGGTTTCTCCTGCCATAATTTTTTCTAGTCCGATAACAGCTGAAGCATGAGTGATTGGCATAAACTGCCGTTGTACCCCGTGTTCATCCGTTTCCATCATTCGTTTTGACTTAGCCATTCTTATATCACCCCGACTTTCTCAAGAGTGAATACGTTTTGCTTTGGATCATCAATAGTCGCGATCACCAGAGCACCTTCTTCATTCGCATTGTTCACTGTTCCGATTTTTTCAACCTTATGATTATCGGAAAAGACATCATCTTGCAGAATATCTACTACTTCGATTTCCCCATAATCGATTGTGAAAAGGGATGCTCTAAGTTTTTTATATAAGTATTCAGCATCAGCCAATAAGCGTTCTGAAATAGAATTGTGCCGTTTTCCTTGAATGTCTACACGAGCATCCATCAATTCTGCCAACATTACTCCACCAGGATCAATCCCTTTTAGGATGTCTTTGATTGATTCAAACCAAAGAAGGTAATCTGATTCTTGACCTGCTCGCCATGATTCAAACGTTTCTTTTTGATATTTGCTCCAAGTCTCAAACTCTTTCTTTCGATCGTTCATCCAATCAGTGAAGTCGCCCTTGTTTTCATTAAGGAAAGCAATCATGTCGATGATCAAATCTTCAACAGTCTGCCAGTAAGACCCCATTTCACCTTCTGTTTTTGAAACAGCACGAACGACAAAATAAGTGAAGTCTTGAGTGGTAGCAATCAAGTCATCGCCTTTGTAAAAGACTAGGTTCGCCGTTTGTTTATGAATAGCCTGCATTGAATACTCATCGAACGTGTACTGTACTTTACCGTTCTTCGCATCGATGATTTTTGCTGATCGCTGCACCGCAGAGTCATTAGTCAAAATTGCTTCAAAGTAGGCTTTACATCCTGTCAGGTCATATGGTTTACCATTCTCAGTGATCAGGGCTTCCATGACTTCTGAACTCCGGTTACCATTTCGAACTGTCATAATGCCAACATAATTGAAGCTATCAGTTGTGCTTAGTGAAACGTTCCATTTTGCCATATGTTCATCACTCCTTTCTCAAAATCAGGTGGAATACAAATAGATGCGATTTGATCAGAGTCAAAAAACTCTCGATCGTATTCAGCAACAATCTCCCCTGATTCAGCGTTTTGTTCGTATGTTTGAATACGTTCGTTTTCTAATCCACGAATCACACCAGTATGCCCGAAATTTTTATGAGCTTTAAAAAACTCACTCACTTTTGCATTACGCTTCCAGTTTATGATTGCCCCTATAACTAAATCGTCATAGCTCGGTTCTTCAATCACTGACCAAAGATAAAGCGGCCATTGGTAAGCAGAACCAATATCGGCCGCAGAAAAAATTGGACCTCTACGAACAAGAACATCATATTTTGTTCCAGCTCCCATGTCAGGCCCAATCATTACACCAGCGTATTCCGCACTAAGCGCATAACATTGATGATTACCAACCGGTTGATTTATCAAACTTTTTAAATGATTCAATCCTTTTCTATCTATCACGCAATCACCTCTATTTCTTCGCTCTTGCTATACATACATCGCCACCATTTAATAACCAACCAAACGACATATCAACGCGTCCTACTCCGACACCGCCAGATTGCATTCCGCCCATCTCGATGATGGATGTAGTATAGCCGTGCCAATCCTCGGCTAGAATCGCAGTATGTCCATTTGATCCAGCTCCGCCGCCTTGGTTTACAATCAACACGTCTCCGGCCTTCCCTTGGTTTTGAGGAATCTCAGTTAGCCAGTTTCTTGCGCCACGCGCATCACTTGTCATGGAACCTGTGTACCAGCCAACTCCTGGTGGCGTACGATACCCAGCTTTTGTTAAAACCAGCCAAACGAACGAAGAACAATCGGCATAGCCGTTCCTGTCTGGATTTTCAACAGAACCAAATTGCGTTCTTAATGGCATAGAATAATGAAAATAACCTAGTAAACTTTTCGCAGTAGATAAAATACTTCCACCGCCACCAGATGAAATTTCCAAATCTTTGAACTTGTTGTACCAATTTACCGCCCATCCTTGACGCTCAGGGTGTGTATTTGCTGGTCGTTCATAGTTTCTTTCAAATGCATACGCTGCTTGAGACGGATCAGTGATTGCTTTGAATGCTGCTTGAGTAGTTGGTTGAACGATTCCTAACCACTGGCCGTTGTACATCGTCCAATCTAACAACTTACCTTGAGCAGCCATTGTTCGATAATCCTCTGTGATACCAGCTGCAGCCATTAAACGTTGGACATAGGTCCGGCCATCGTAAGTAGGAGAACCAACAAGTGGATAGGCACTCCCATCCCATTGGACAATTCCGTAGGCAGGCCCGCCGATTTGAGCAATATCCGGATTCATGGAAACACCTGCTTCACCTTGAACGTTACCCAAGATACCTGCAGCAGCTGCTTTGGAGTACCCTTTAGACAGAAGGATTACCCATAGTTCCCAAGCAAACTTGTCAGCTTGAGAAGTTACTCCTGGTGGGTATTCTCCGTTCCAGCCCCCTCCCGGATCAGTACCACCACCCTGACCAGGAAACACTTCCTGACCTTTGATGGTTAGTTTGCCTTGAACATCTAAATCACCAAATACTCGCAACTTGCCTTGAATATTCATATCACCGTTATGAATAGTGGTTCCGTTTGCGAGCATGATAAATCCTTTGCCTTTATTTGGTGATATTAAAATGTACTTCCCGCTGCCTTCAGTTCGGATTACCAGTGCGTTATCAGGAATTGGTGTTGGCGTTGAAGCATCAGGAAATGGATTGCCGGCAGAGTCCGTTGTTCCGATCGTTCCAATTTCTTTGCTACCACTCCAAAACTGCATCCCTTTTTTTGTCAGTTCCATTATCTTTTTATTGCTGTTTACGACCTGCAAAGCACCTTTTACTAGCTTTAACTGATCACCAACAGCATTAAATGAAGTTTCAAAAATATCAGCCCTAATACGTCCAGACTGGATATAGTTTGCATTGAAGTTGCCGTCAATTGTCCATGCAGTCTTGAAATTCGCTTCGTTGAA
>Ga0213870_1000144_pt1 | contig 37155 bp, 46 predicted proteins | sample WICALVC2017_Meta_FD_160119 | JGI IMG/M metagenome (GOLD analysis project Ga0213870, IMG submission 160119) | Freshwater microbial communities from subterranean cave lake in Wind Cave National Park, South Dakota, United States - WICALVC2017 | ecosystem: Environmental > Aquatic > Deep subsurface >...
TTTCCAGTTCCTGATCTGATTCGGGTGAACACTAAATTCACTTCCTAATTCAGCAAGCGTTTTTAACTCCTTGATCGCTTCAAGTACAACGCGAACTTTAAAACTGGCATCGTAATTCCTTCTCCCCTTTTTTCTCATCGTGGACTCCTCCTTGGTTATTATATGACCCATGGAATCCACTTATCTTATCCAATTTAGTTGTTCGAATTCTCCAGACCATTATAATTGAGGTTGGCGGCGGATGCCAAGACGCTTTTGAAGTTTGAGGAGATTCGGCGCAACTGTTTTGTGTTTGCTTTGGAGACAGGATGAGGCGCTGTCTGCCAAATGATTTGGCAGTTTTGATTCAAGGATAGGAGAAGATTAAAAATGTCGGTAACGGCAGAGGTCTGTTTAAAAACTGTATAAACAGGCTGAAATCAGACCTTCATAACCGTTGCGAATCAAGGTAAAGCAACGGGATGTCCAAAAATTCAGTCTAAAACCCTAAAACCGGGAGCCGCCCATTTCTATCTCTGTTCTTGGGCGGGTTGAAAACCTTGACATGATTTTTTTTTCATGATACATGAATAGACTTGTATGGGCATTCTGGATCCCAAGTACGATTGGTTTCGGCAGGTGGCACTGCTGACTGGCATTCCGATGGTACTCATGTTGGGGCCGGTCTGTGGTTATTTGATTGGCCATTACGCGGATGTTTTTTTCCAAACCGATCCTTATCTGATGATTTTTTTCACCATCATGGGCGGGATTGCAGGGGTCAGGGAAATGATAGGACTGCTAAAACGGACGAGTAAAAATGAGTAATTCCAATCTTATTTCGCGATCTATTCAGACCTCTCTTTTAATTGGGGCTATTTTGTTTGTCTTTTTATCCCAAAAGATTTCTTTGCCGATATTATGGGGAGGCACTTTAGGGGTCACATTGAGTACCCTCAACCTCTTTCTTTTTTTTCGTCTTTCAGAAACACTGCATCACAAAAAAAAGAGTCTTGCTTACGCAGGCCTAAAATTTCCTATTTTTTACGGCATTTTGATATTTTTCTTGTCGCAATTTCAATTCTCTGTTTTCGCATTTATGATTGGCTTTTCTGTGCCCTTTTTTGTTATTGTTCTAAAAACCTTTGGAGGATTCACTGTTGGCAAGCGAACAGCAATCGTTAGAAGCACCTAATATCATTACCCTGCTTCATCAGGCCTTTCCTGAATCTCATCTGGTGGATTTTCTCCACCATTTTGAGGTTCCATTTTTTTCCGCCATTGTGATTTGCGGACTTGCGATTGTTGCCCGCATGGCAAGTGCCCATCCGACTATTGTCCCGGGAAAACTGCAAAACGCCGTTGAATTTCTTGTGGACGGGTTGGATCAGTTTGTCTGCGGCGTGATGGGGCCTGTGGGAAGAGAATTTACGCCGTTTATCGGCACGCTTTTTTTGTATATTCTGTCTATGAATTTAATCGGCATTGTCCCCGGGATGCACTCTCCAACGGCCAGTATAAACACCACGGTCGCCCTTGCGGTCACTGTTTTTTGCTATGTCCAATATACCGGGATGAGAAAACTAGGCCTACTGGGTTATCTTGATCATCTGGCCGGAAGTCCAAGGCCCAAAGGGATATTTGGCTATATCATTGCCATCTGTATTGCCATTCCGTTTAATTTTGTGTTGCATACGATTGGCGAAATCATCAAGCCGCTCTCCCTGTCTGTGCGGTTATTTGGTAACATTTTTGGGGAAGATGTGCTGATTGGCCAGATGATGCTGTTAGGGATTTTGGCCTTGAGCTTTATCGGCAGTCCTGTGGGAATCCCGCTTCAACTCCCGTTCTATCTTTTGGCGATGCTGACGAGCGTTATTCAGGCCGTTGTTTTTTCATTACTTTCGGTGATTTACATTTTTCTGATGCTACCGCATGAGGCGGAAGGGCATCATACCGCAGTCGGCGTTCCGACATAACAACAAGGAGGATATTAATGACTACAGGAACAGCACTTGGATTTGCACTACCACTCATGATGGCGATTGCCGCGTTTGGATCAGCGCTTGGATTGGGAAAAACGGTTTCTTCTGCAATGGAGGCGATTGGAAGACAGCCCGAGGCGGCCCCAAAGATTCAAATTGCCATGGTGATTGGCGCGGCGTTTATTGAGGCGTTGACCATTTATGCCTTGCTGACGGTATTTATCTTTCAGGGCAAAGTCATCTAAGATGCTGTAGGGCAACCTTTTTCTCTGGTTGCATGTATGATGTAGGGGCAGACTTGTGGGTCTGCCTAGAAGTTTAAATTCCTTTATTGCGGAATTTTGGGACAGAAAAAATATGGATATTCTCCTTCAACAGGTCTTAACCCAAATTGTTGGGTTTTTGATATTGCTATGGCTCATGCGAAAATATGCGTGGGGACCTCTTTTGCAATCACTGGAAGATCGGCGCGATAAAATTGCTAAAGAGCAGTTAGAGATTGCCCAATCAAAAGCGTCTGCAAAAAATTTACACAGCGAATATGAAGTTAAAATGCAGGAGATCAAGCAGGAAGCACTGTTAAAGATTCAAGAGGCCATTTTAGAAGGCCAAAAAACCGCCAAGGAAATTACGACCTCTGCCCGAAAGGAAGCGGATGCGATGTTGGAGAAGGCGAAAGAGAACATAAGCCGTGAGATGGCGTTGGCGAAGGTAGGGCTTCGAAACGAAATAGCCGATATGGTCATTGCAACCGCGTCGAAGGTGATACGCAAGGAGCTTGATGCGAAGAAAAACGAGGCCCTTGTTTTGCAATATATGGATGAATTAAGGTGAAGAGCGAGATCGTCGCCATGCGATATACGCAGGCCCTGCTTGCCTTTGCGGACGGGTGTCAGGCGCAACAGCAGGTTTTGGAGCAAATTGAGTGGTATCAAAAAAATGCGGTGCTGGCCGTTGCGCCGCTTTTGGCAAATCCAAAAATTCCGCATGAGGAAAAAGAGGGTCTGATTGCGAAACTCTTTGCAGAAGATACCCATAAGATATTGTTCTATTTTGTGCGGTTGTTGCTTCGTAAAGGGCGTATCGGTTATCTAAAACAGATTTTCTCGCTTTATCCAAAGCAGTATGAACTTGCAAAAGGGGTTGTCAAGGGAACCGTTTTTTTTGCGTATCCTGTTGCCAGCAGTCTGGTGGAAAGTTTAAAGGCGAAATTAGAGTTGAAGGTTCGGCACAAATTAGCCCTGAATGTGATTGAAGATACGGGTATTCTTGGGGGCTTTATTTTTTCAACAGGAACCGAGTTAATTGACGCCTCGTTGCGACGATCTTTAGAGGAATTGGGGGGGCAGATGAAAGCCGTTTCCCTCTAGTATAACGATTCCCAATCGAGATATTTCAAGAGGCGTTGCGTCAGTTCATCTTTTGAGGTGACGCGAATACCCGCAAGCATGGTCAGCCCATTTTTCCTAAGAAAGATTCAATTACTAAGAAATGCGTAAATTCCGATGCAAACATTAATGAGAATGGTTTCCGTTGATTGGAATTTTAGAATGATATTTATTGCGGGCCAGATTACGACTGTGCTAGAATGCAGGAAGCTATGAGGCTTGATAATCCGCCCGAAAGGACATAAATTCTAAGAGGTCACGCATTATGAACGAAGATAAAACAACCCCGCTGGGGAAAAATTTTGCGCTTTGGATTGTCGTAGGGCTTCTGATGGTTCTGCTATTTAAGCTTTTTAACACCCCTCAAACCCCGGTCGAAAATGAACTGATTTTTTCTGATTTTATGACCCGTGCCGAAAAAGGAGAGGTCACTGAAGTCACGATTCGGGACAATGCAATTCGTGGCGTCTTAAAAGACGGAACCCGTTTTAAAACCTACACCACTTTTTATCCTGACCTCGTTCGGGTCTTGCGCGAGAAGGGTGTTCAAATTACGGCCAAACCGCCCGAAGAACCCTCATGGTACATGGTTTTCCTAATTACATGGGGGCCGTTTATTCTTTTTATCGGTGTCTGGATTTTCTTTATGCGACAGATGCAAATGGGGGGGAACAAAGCGATGTCCTTCGGAAAAAGCCGTGCCCGTTTGGTCTCTGAAGATCGTAAAAAAATCACGTTCTCTGATGTGGCGGGGGTAGACGAAGCCAAGCAAGAGGTGCAAGAGATTATTGAGTTTTTGAAAGACCCGCCCAAATTCCAAAAATTAGGCGGTAGAATCCCCAAAGGGGTTCTAGTCGTAGGGCCTCCCGGAACGGGAAAAACCCTGTTGGCAAAAGCGATTGCGGGAGAGGCTGGGGTTCCGTTTTTCTCTATCTCCGGATCGGATTTCGTGGAGATGTTTGTCGGCGTGGGGGCTTCGCGCGTGCGCGCCTTATTTGAACAAGGGAAAAAGCAGGCGCCCTGTATCATTTTTATTGATGAAATAGATGCAGTGGGGCGGCATCGCGGCGCGGGATTGGGGGGCGGACATGACGAACGAGAACAGACACTCAATCAGCTTCTGGTCGAGATGGACGGTTTTGAGACCTCTGCCGGCGTTATTCTCGTGGCCGCAACAAATCGTCCCGATGTCCTTGATCCAGCCCTTTTGCGCCCCGGCCGATTTGACCGACAGGTTGTGGTGAATCGTCCTGATATTAAAGGACGGTTGGAAATCTTGAAAGTGCATACAAAAGATAAAGTCCCTATGGCAAAAGATGTTGTCTTGGAAACAATTGCCAGAGGAACCCCCGGATTTTCAGGTGCCGATCTTGAGAATCTAATTAACGAGGCCGCACTGCTCGCCGCGCGTAAAGAACGAACAGAGGTGCTGATGTCCGATTTTGAAGTGGCCAAAGACAAAGTCTTGATGGGTGCGGAACGTACCAGCATGGTGATTACCGATGAAGAAAAGAAAATTACGGCCTATCACGAAGCGGGGCATACCCTGATTGCGAAGTTGATTCCGGGAACAGACCCCATTCATAAAGTCACCATTATTCCCCGTGGCCGCGCCATGGGGCTTACAATGCAGTTACCGATTGACGATCGGCACAATTACAGCAAAGAATATCTCTACAACACGATTGCGATTATGATGGGCGGCCGCGTGGCGGAAGAATTGGTACTCAAACATATTACCACCGGGGCGGGAAACGATATTGAAAGAGCAACGGATCTGGCGCGCAAGATGGTCTGTGAGTGGGGCATGAGTGATAAGATGGGGCCACTGACGTTTGGAAAAAAAGAACAAGAGATCTTCTTAGGCAGGGAGATCGCCCAACATCGCGATTTTTCAGAGACAACAGCCATTGACATTGATAGAGAAGTCCGAACACTGATCGTTGAAAACTACGAACGGGCTAAGGGGTTAATGAAACAGCATATGCGCTCACTGGTTGCCCTTGCTGAAGCCCTGCTGGAAAAGGAATCTTTAGACGGCCCGGAAATAGACAGCATTATTGGGTCTTTTATTGTACAAGACGCGCTTGATCCTGTTGGGTCACCCGCGTAGAAGATTTCTTCACTGATTGGCGCACTGCAGCGCGTACCTACACAATGATGCCGCAATCCCCTAATCGCCTTTGGTTGTGCGGTACCTATCGCCTCAATCTTCAAAAACGCCCACTGGTAATGGGGATATTAAATGTCACCCCTGATTCATTCTCAGATGGCGGGCGTTTTATGTCTACAAAGACAGCCGTTGAATATGCCCTCAAAATGGAGCAGGACGGCGCAGATATTATTGACATCGGTGGGGAGTCCACACGCCCAAACGCCGCGCCTGTCTCCGAAGAAGAGGAGTTGCAGAGGGTTTTGCCTGTCATTGAAAAGCTTGCAAAAAAAGTAAAAATCCCGTTGTCTATTGATACGACAAAAGCAGAGGTTGCACGCCTTGCCATTGCCTGCGGCGTCTCCATTGTGAATGATGTGAGTGGATTAACGCGTGATTCAAAAATGAGGAAGATTGTTGCAAAATCCAAGACAGGATTGATCCTCATGCATTCAAAAGGAACACCAAAGACGATGCAACGGCGTCCCCGATATAAAAATGTCGTCTCTGAAGTCTACACGTTTTTGGAAGCGCAAATAAACCATGCGATGGCAGGAGGGATTTCTAAAACACGCCTTGTGATTGATCCCGGAATCGGTTTTGGCAAAACGGCAAATCATAATTTAACGCTCATCAAGCATCTTTCTGATTTTCTCTCTTTGGGGGTGCCCATTCTGATTGGGCCTTCGCGAAAATCGTTTATTGGAAAAATTCTAACACCCCTCACGGAAGACCGTTCATCGCCTTTTTATCGTTGGGAAGGAACCTCCGCGTCTGTTGCAATCGCAATTGCGTGCGGGGCACGGATTATTCGCGTGCATGATGTGGCCACGATGATGCGTGTTGCCCGCGTTGCAGACGCCATTTGTAAGGGATAAGATATTATTGCGTTTCTGGCACGATAAGACGAATGTCTGCGTCTGTTGCGACCTCCACTCTATTTCGTCCAGTCTGTTTTGCGCGCATCAGGGCTAAGTCTGCGCCAGACAAAATCTGAATGGCTTGGGTAATCGCTGGATTAGGCAATCCGCAAACCCCCATACTCAGGGTCAGAGGTCTTCCTTTCCAACCTGCCCCTTTTTCCAATTTAGAAAAAACATGGACACGCACCGCTTCTGATATTCGTTTTGTTACAATGATGGCTGTATCGCAAGACGTTTGGGGTAGCAGGATGGACAACTCATCTCCCCCATAACGGGAAAGGAGGTCTACTTCTCGTATTTGGGTGCGAATGACGACAGACAGTTCCTCTAATATCTGATCTCCAATGTCATGGCCAAACAGATTGTTCACCTCCTTAAAACAGTCCACATCCATCACGATAATGGAGAACAAAATGCCATACCGTTCTGCGCGCAGAAACTCCTGCGTCAGTATCTCCTGAAAATATTTTTTGTGCAAAGTGCCTGTGATGGGATCAACAATAGACATCAGATTGGAATTCGGCACGATCGCTTGTGTTTCATTTGAGCTATAAATCCGCTTGTCTAGGTACGTTTTGACTGGAAGGAGTGCCTCTATTTTTGATTGTAATTCTTTTAAGTCTTTTGTTTTGGAGCTAGGGTTCGTGTCCTCTTTTGCCCTTGGCCCCTTGTCCGGACTTAAAATTAAAATAATGGAGATATGGGCGGTCTCTTTTTTCTCCCGCAATTTTCTGCAAAAATCATATCCGTTCATATCGGGCAGGATCGGATTTAAAAGAATCATCTCTGGGCTAAACTGCTGTGCCTTGCGCATTCCATCTGCTCCATTGCGGACGCAGGTTGTTTCATAGCCAAGCCGTGTCATCTCTGCTTGTAACGAAAACGTTTCGATCTGATTATCATCTACAATGAGAACACGTTGCATGATCATCCTGAGAGTTTTTGCGTAAGCAGTGCATTGACTTTCCCCGGATGGGCCTTGCCTTGGGTCGCTTTCATGACTTCTCCGACAAAGAACCCCATCAACTTGACCTTGCCTTCTCGAAACCCTGCCACTTCTTTTGGATTGTCTGCGACAATGGTATCAATCATTTTTTCCAACGCAGACAGATCGCCCACTTGCGTCAGCCCCTTTTCGTGTACAATATTTTCAGGGGATTTTCCCGACAGCACCATCTCTTCAAAAACCGTTTTTGCGATCTTTCCGCTGATGGTCTCGTTGTCTATCATCGTGAGCAGGGCAGACAGATCATGCGGGTGTAACGGAATTTCTTCAATTTCTTTGTTCTCGTTTTTGAGCATTCGCAAAAGATCGCCCATCATCCAATTGCTGACAATCTTGGCCTTCTCTGCGGTTTGCCCATACATTGCAACGGTCTTTTCAAAAAAATCAGCAAGACTTTTGGATGCGGTCAGAATAATCGCATCGTACTCTGGAATCAGATAGTGTTGTATAAACCGAATTCTTTTGGCATCGGCCATCTCGGGCATCTTGTTTTTAATCTCATCAATCCATTCAGCGCTGATCTTCAATGGGACCAAATCAGGCTCTGGGAAATAGCGGTAATCGTGGGCCTCTTCTTTGCTACGCATCGAAAAAGTCGCGCCAAGCTTTGTGTCCCAAAGCCGCGTCTCCAAAACCACATGCTTGCCAGCATCTAAAATTTCAGCCTGTCGTTCTATTTCATACTCCAGCGCTTTTTGAACAAAGCGAAACGAGTTCATATTTTTAATTTCCGCGCGCGTCCCAAACTTCTCCTGTCCCCTTGGCCGTAAAGAAATATTGGCATCACATCGCAAGTTCCCTTTTTCCATATCGCAATCAGAAGCCCCTGCATAAACGGCAATCTCACGCAGTTTTTTGAGATAGGCCACCGCCTCCTCCGGCGTGCGCATATCAGGTTCACTGACCACTTCCAGTAAAGGCACCCCCGCGCGATTCAGATCCACCTGACTCCCGCCACCCTGCCCGTCATGCAGATTTTTGCCGGCATCTTCCTCCATATGGATACGGGTCATTCCGATTTTTTTAGGGATGCCGTTTGCGACAATATCGAGAAACCCGTGTTCCGCCAGCGGCAATTCAAACATAGAAATCTGATACCCTTTTGGGAGGTCGGGATAAAAATAATGCTTTCGCGCAAAACGCCCAAGCGAGGCAATTTGACAGTGCGTTGCAAGGGCTAGCTTAATGCCTTGCGCAACCACGTCACGATTTAGTACAGGCAGTGATCCGGGAAGCCCCAGACAAACAGGGCAGACTTGTGTATTAGGCTCCTGACCAAACAAGGTCGAACAGCCACAGAATATTTTTGATGCGACCAATACCTGCAGATGAACTTCTAATCCGATCACCGGCTCGTATTTTTCTAAAATGGCTTTCATTCTATGACTCCATCAATCGTGTGTCTCAATGGCTTTTAAAACAGTCATATACTGATCGGGTATTTTATTTTCAGTCGCGCCCAAAAGCATTTTATGGAGATAGGCTTTGGACGGCGCGAAAATCCCCTGCCGTATTGCAATGTATGTGAATGCTGGGAAAATCTCTTTGCCTTGTTTGACCATCACATCCTGACGCACATACGAAGTGGGATAATCCGCAAATTTATCCACCCGCCTAAGATTCTCAAATGTTAGGTTGTAAAGTATGCCCCACACCTCCCCCCCCTTCTCCGGAAGAATATCGGCCGTTCCAGAATTCCAAGAACGAGACCACCGTGTAAATGCCAATGTGTAATGGGGCAGACAGGCAGGTCCTAAAATAGAATGTTCAGGACAACGTGTTTGCATCTGGGACGATTCCATGTTTGATCCGTACGCAAAATAAATCATATTAGACAGGGCCTCCGTTTGTGAAAATCAGTTTCTTGTTCGAATGCAAAAGCAGATTTTAAAAGTGTCGCTTCATCAAAAGGCCGCCCCATCAGTTGTAACCCAATAGGCAATCCTGCTTTTGAAAAACCGCACGGCATGGAGAGGGCTGGAATGCCGGCGAGATTAACAGAGATCGTGAAGATGTCCGAAAGATACATCGTCAGCGGATCTTGTGTTTTCTCTCCAAATAAAAATGCAGGTGTCGGCGTGGTGGGCGCTAAAATCAGATCAACCTGCTTCCATGCCTCATCAAAATCGTTTTTAATCAAGGTGCGTACCTGTTGCGCTTTTTTATAATAAGCGTCGTAATAACCGGATGAAAGCGCGTAGGTCCCAAGCATGATCCTCCGTTTGACCTCCGGCCCAAACCCTTCTTGACGGCTTTTCGTGTACATCTCCAACAGGTCTTGCGGATTGACTGTGCGATGGCCGTATCGTACGCCATCATATCGGGCTAGATTTGAAGAGGCCTCGGCAGTGGCCAAGAGATAGTAAACCGCAACCGCATATTCACTGTGCGGCAGTGAAATCTCTGTGATTTTTGCGCCAAGCTTTTGAAACTGACGAATTGATGAAGAGATCGCAGACGCCACATCTTCGTCCATGCCGCACGCAGAGGTCGTACCACCTTTTGTAAAATATTCATTAGGAATGCCAATCCGTAGGCCGTCAATCCCCTCTGAAAGATTTTGCGTTAGGTCAGGCAGTGGCGTATTCACAGAGGTAGAGTCAAGCGGATCAAAGCCTGCAATGACATTCATGAGCAAGGCCATATCTGTTACATCGTGCGTGAATGGCCCAATTTGATCTAACGAAGAGGCAAAGGCAATCAGTCCATAGCGAGAGACGCGGCCATAAGTGGGCTTGAGTCCCACAACACCACATAAAGCGGCGGGTTGGCGGATAGACCCTCCGGTATCAGAACCAAGCGCGGCTGAGGCTTCTGATGCGGCAACCGCGGCGGCGGAGCCTCCAGACGAGCCTCCGGGAATGCGTAAAATATCCCACGGGTTGCACGTCTTTTCAAAAGCAGAATTTTCAGTTGAAGAACCCATGGCAAATTCATCCATGTTGGTTTTGCCAAGGGGGATTGCGCCCGCGTTTTTCAGACGTGTCACAACCGTCGCATCGTAGGGCGGAATGAAATTCTCTAACATTTTAGACGAACAGGTGGTCTTAACGCCAAGCGTACACAGATTGTCTTTTAATGCAATCGGCACCCCAGCCAGAGGGCCAACGTTATCCCCGCGTAAAAGCGCGGAATCAATCCGATCAGCGTCTGCGAGGGCAGAGTCCGGAATGACGGTATTATAGGCATGAATCTTTTCCTCAACGAGACCGATCTGCTCTAAAAATGCCTCTGTGAGTTCTCTTGCCGAAATCTTTTTTTTAGAAATTGCGTCCCTAAGTTCATGAACGGTTTGATGAATCACACTCATGGTCGGGAATCATAGCACAGATAGAGAATAAGTATCACGCAAAAGGATTTCTTATGACAATCGTGTCTTCCCGACGATACCCTGTTGAAATAAGATCAATGCGACAACCCACCGCAACTGAAATGGCAGTAAGATACGCTTGGGCATTTTTGGGAAGTTCTTCGTATTTGTGTGCCCCAGCGGTTTTGCCCGCCCAGCCTTCAAAGCGAACAAGGTGTGGCGTACACTCCTTTAGTAGGCGAAGCGATGCGGGCATCTCCTTAATAATCTTTCCGTCGTACTCATAGCCATCGCAGATATAAAGATCAGGCATGCCATCGAGGATATCAATTTTTGTAATCGCAAGAGAGGTAAGCCCATTCACGCGTACTGCATATCGCACCAACACGGCATCAAACCAGCCGCACCGACGCGCCCTTCCGGTGGTCGCGCCAAACTCGCCACCTTTTTCGCGTAAAGAATTTCCCATTGCCTCTGTCAGCTCTGCGGGAAACGGGCCTTCACCCACACGCGTTGTATACGCCTTTGTGACCCCCAACACGGCATCAATATGGGTCGGTCCAACGCCTGTCCCTGTGCAAGCACCACCCGCGGTTGCATTTGAAGAGGTCACAAAAGGGTATGTCCCCATATCCACATCCAGATGCGTTCCCTGCGCCCCCTCAAAAAGAATATCCTGATTTTGATGAATCGCCGTATGAAGCATTTGCGAGGTATCGGTCACATAGGGTTTAATTTGTTCTCGATAGCCTACATATTCTTTATAAACTGCATCGCTATCAAAACCCTCTGCTTGATAAACCTCTCGTAATAAAATATTCATTTCGGCCAGATTGCTTTCGAGCTTTTGGCGAAAGAGCATGTCGTCAAAAAGATCAATCACGCGAATACCAATGCGTGCTATTTTATCGGAATATGCAGGCCCAATGCCGCGACCTGTGGTTCCGATTTTTTGACTGCCTTTTGCTTGTTCACTGGCCTTATCAAGGGCGCGATGGTAGGGCATAATCAGATGCGCGGTCTCGCTGATAAAAAGCCGTCCCGTGACTGAAATACCAAAAGATGCAAGAGTCGCGATTTCTGAAAGTAACGCGGCAGGATCAATTACCACCCCGTTGCCGATCACGCTGATTTTCGCAGGATGAAGAATCCCTGTGGGAACCAAATGCAAGACAATCGTCTTATCTTGGGTCTTGTCTTTTAAGGCAACGGTATGTCCGGCGTTGTGGCCACCTTGATAGCGAACCACAATATCAGCCTTTTCTGAAAGGAGATCAACAAGCTTCCCCTTTCCCTCATCGCCCCACTGGGTTCCAACAACAACAAGATTCATTTGGGTTCTCTCACATAAAAAGTCTAAGCGTAGACTGAAGGATATGCAATGTCAAACTATTTTACGGTGATTGAAATTGTATGGGTCATGCCATCGCCTGTAAGCGCAATGTGCGCGCCATCAGCGGCCTGCAGACAGAGGATGTGTGATCCAGTGGGAAGTTCAATTTCCGCCTCCGTCTGTCCTTTTCCGTAATGTAAATGCGTGGCGTCTTTTGGCACAAGCTGTCCTGCCGTTATGCAGTCGGTGTCAATCATAATATGAAGATGCCCGGCGCCTTCTTTGACAACACCCGCAGGCTCAATCGTAAATGCTTCCGCGCCCATCGTAACTTTTACTGGACTGCTGACATTGGCTTTATCGGCAGGCGCAGTAAAAAAGACGTGCGGTTTTTCCATCGGTTTCGCCATTCCAGACGATACCCCCAAGAACGATAACAAGAACAATAACACGAACAATAAACAGCACGACAAACTTAAACCCAAACCAACTACACATTTTGAAAGTGAAATCTGTTTTGAAAAACGCATGACATCTCCTTTTTGTTAAATTATAAATTGCCTTTTGTCGCAATATGAATGGCAACAATCCCGCCTGTCTTATTTAAATAGTGTACTTCTTGAAAACCAGCCTTTTGCATTTTTGATAAAAACGCCTCCTGATTGGGAAACAGCCTAATTGAATCGGTTAGATATTGATAGACCCCTGTGCGATCTTTTGCAACCCACGTCCCGATTGCAGGAAGAAACTGATAAGAATAAAAGTCGTAGAGCCGTCTTAGAAATTTATATTTCGGGGTTGAGAATTCTAAACAAACAAAACGTCCCGCAGGTTTTAGAACACGAAAGATCTCACGCAAGGCTTGATCCAAATGGGCCACGTTGCGCATACAAAACCCAGTCAGAACAACATCCACGGAGTGATCTTTAAAGGGAAGCGACTCTGCATTGGCGATGATGCAGTCTGTCTTGGGTGCGGCCTTTCCAAGTGCCGCGCAAACACGCGCCAATTTTTCCCGTCCGATTTGCAACATCGGCGCATTCAGATCAGAAGCAATCACCGTGCCCTGAGGCCCTACTTTTTTCGCCGCTAAAATGGCAAGATCGGCAGTGCCCGCGCCCACATCCAAAACAAAATCTCCGGAAGAAATCCTTGCTTGTTCCACCATCTGACGCTTCCATTGATGATGAATGCCAAAGGAAAGCAGGGTGTTGTTCAAATCGTAATAGCGTGCAATCGAAGAAAACATCTTCTGCACGGCTTGCTCTTTGTCTGAAGGTTGCATTTGCATATACGTTGTTTCGCATTTAAGGCATTGGTCTGTCAAGGCGCGACACTAAAACATTTGAGAGAAAGGTTGAAATTTACCAGTCTATGTAGTAAATTTCAACCATGCCCCCAAAATCACCAAGTCTATGCAGGTTGTGACCGAGGATCTAAAACTCAAAAAACGCTGGGTGATTTATAGAGATGATGCAGACTATTTTTATGGACAATCATTCTACAACACCGGTTGATCCGCATGTATTGCACGAGATGCTCCCTTATTTTTCAGAACGATTTGGAAATGCGGCCAGTAAAAATCATACGTTTGGCAAAGAGGCTGAAAAGGCAGTAGACCATGCAAGGGAACAGATAGCCCATCTGATTCACTGCGATCCTTCCGAGATTGTCTTTACAAGCGGCGCAACGGAGTCTGACAATCTTGCCCTCAAGGGACAAGGTGTCGGCCATATTATTACCGCCATTACAGAACATAAGGCCATATTAGACACAGCCAAGCGGTTGGAAACGATGGGAACAGAAGTCACTTATTTATCTGTGGATGCGGATGGCCTCGTGAATCCTTCTGATGTGGTGAACGCCATCAAGCCGAACACGATTTTAATTTCAATCATGATGGCCAACAATGAAATTGGTACGATTCAACCGATTGCTGACATTGGAAAAATTGCGAAAGAGAGGGGAATTTTTTTTCATTCGGATGCCGCACAAGCGGTTGGAAAAATTCATATAGATGTGCAAGCAATGGGGATTGATCTGCTGTCATTGTCCGCGCATAAAATGTATGGCCCAAAAGGAATCGGCGCGCTTTATGTGAGAAAGAAAAATCCTAAGGTGTCGCTTATCCCTTTGTTGGACGGCGGAGGGCATGAACGCGGATTTAGATCGGGGACACTGAATGTTCCGGGGATTGTCGGATTTGGAAAAGCCTGCGAGATTTGCGAACACGGGCTATTTTCAGAATCTGCGCGATTAGGGCATTTGACGGAGAAGTTGAAAACGATCCTTTTTAATGGGATATCAGGCATCATTTTAAATGGGCATCCGATAAAACGGCTGACCCACAATCTGAATATCAGTTTGGTCGGCATTGAAGGGGAGGCGTTGATGCTAGATATGCCAGAGATTGCGCTTTCGTCGGGATCGGCCTGCACCACCGGGAGCTTGGAACCGTCTTATGTCCTGAAGGCTTTGGGCATGTCCAATGAGATGGCCTACAGCGCAATCCGAATTGGGCTTGGACGATTTAACACCGAGGAAGAGGTTGCATACGCTGGGGAACGGATTATTGCCTCTGTCAATAAACTGAGACAACGATCGCCTTCGTATATGGTACAATGTGGCGGGCAATTCTAAAATGGAGGGGCAATGGAAAAGACAGAAAATCTAATCACCTTAACAGACAATGCAATATCTGAAGTCAAGACGATTATGGAGGGCAAACAATTAGACCATGCTTTTTTGCGGGTGGGGGTGCAGGCGGGCGGATGTACGGGAATGACCTACCAACTTAAGTTTGATACAGAGACAAAACCCGCGGATATCTCTTTTGAAGTCGAAGGTGTCCGCGTGGCCGTTGATGAAAAAAGCGCGCCGTATCTTACTGGCATGACGCTTGATTTTAGCCGTGATTTGGTGGGAGGCGGATTTAAGTTCAGCAATCCAAACGCGAAACAGAGCTGTGGTTGTGGAGAATCGTTTTCGGCTTAACCGCATGCTAATCATCAACCAGATCAAGTGAATGAGTAGTTATGATAACGTCATGTATTTAGGAAAAAAGGAATGGGTGATCCAAAAGGTTTTTTAAAAACACAACGGAATGTGCCAAAGCGAAGGTCTGTTCCAAATCGGATCAAGGACTGGAAAGAATTCTACGAGCCGCTTCCCGACCCCATGATGATGACCCAAGGGGGACGTTGTATGGACTGCGGGGTTCCGTTTTGTCAGGGGAATACGGGGTGTCCGGTTAAGAATATGATCCCCGATTGGAACGACCTGATCTATCAAGGCCGATGGGAAGCGGCGTTAAAAACACTCCATGCCACCAACAATTTTCCAGAATTTACAGGCAGGCTTTGTCCTGCTCCGTGTGAATCGGCTTGTGTGCTTGGGATTATTGACGGGCCAGTTTCAATTCGCAATATCGAACAGCATATTATAGACAAAGGATTTCAAGAGGGGTGGGTTGTCCCGATTCGTCCTGGTTTTGAGACAGGGAGAAAAATCGCGATTGTGGGATCAGGGCCTGCAGGGCTTTCTGCGGCTCAGCAATTAAGACGCGCAGGACACGCTGTGGTTGTCTTTGAAAAGGCTGATCGCATTGGCGGATTGTTGCGATATGGCATTCCGGATTTCAAGATGGAAAAAGATGTGATTGATCGCCGATTACAACAGATGACTGAGGAAGGGGTCATTTTTAGAACGAATGTAGATGTGGGAAGCGATTATCCCTTGGCGGCCTTGCGTGCTGAATTTGATGCCATCTTGCTTGCCATGGGTGCAGAGGTAGGACGGGAGTTGGTGATTCCCGGTCGGGAATTAAACGGCATTCATCAGGCGATGGATTTCCTGACTCAGCAAAATAAACGCAATACAGGTGATTGCATTGATGCAAGCCAATCTATTACAGCGCACAATAAGCGCGTCGTGATTATTGGAGGTGGGGATACGGGATCAGATTGTCTTGGGACTTGTCATCGTCAGGGGGCAAAGGATGTGACGCAGTTTGAGATTCTATCAGAGCCTCCTTTGCAGAGGGCTAAGGAAACGCCTTGGCCGCTTTGGCCTCTGCAGATGCGGACGTCTCATGCGCATGAAGAAGGTTGTAATCGGGAGTGGTCTTTATCCACGACACAGTTTACAGGTTTCGATGGACAGGTTAAAAAACTACACACTGTACGCGTTGCAAAGAATTTTACAGAGATTCCAGCGAGCGCAATGGAAATTGAGGCTGATCTTGTCTTGCTGGCCATGGGATTTACAGGGCCTAAGAAGGAGGGATTGCTTCTTGAAATGGGCGTTGCGCTTGATGCTCGGGGTAGTGTCGCAGTGAACAAAAATCAGATGACCTCTGTTCCCGGGGTTTTTGCCGCAGGGGATGTGAAGCGAGGGGCATCACTTATTGTCTGGGCGATTCGTGAAGGGCGTGATGCCGCAGAGGGTATCGAACAATACTTGAAACAAAAATAATAGTGAGCCTGAAGATTTCGACAAAACCGGTTCTTCCGTGCCAGCTTCGCTTTCCTTACCTCCTAGATTCTTCCGAACGAACGCTTCTTGGGACATCGACTTCGATGCCATAGCTCGTCTGCAACTCACAGGGATGACGGTCTAAAGCACCTACCTCGCTGAGGTATCTTCACTTCCCCGCAGACCAGTAGCCCTCATCTACTTCGTCTAACCCTCAAGTTCAGCGGCGCGCGAACCGACACCGCATAAAAATGACCCGCTCCCTGCGCGTCCGCTGGAACGCCTTGTTAGGCGACTTCATCTGTTCCATAGGTTTCTTCATAGTAGTTCCGCAAGCTCTTTCCTTGATATGTCCAATGGGGTGATGGCTGAATTGAATAGTCGAGCTTCATGATCTCACGGGTTGCTGCCGTTAAAGACATTAGTGTCCCATTGAGACTTATTTTCCTGTCCTCGACGACCTCGACACTGGTTTGCTCATCTTTAAATACGAGCTTGGCCCCAATGGGTATACCCATTTCAGTAAAATTCAGGTTGGGTCGTTTCTTCATTTTCTGTGCAGAGTCTTTTTCCACTTGGCTTACAGTTGAATTAAGTTGTGCATTGACTTGCGGAGTGACCTCATGACCGTCAAGAAGCTTGAGTACAGCGATCGCTTGCTCAGTATCAATTTTAAAAAATTCGCGATTTGGGTTTATGCGGCTGGGGCCAAAAGCGATATGTAATGCTGACTCGACCCGCGTACAATCGCTAACTTCTATTGCGTATACACACTCAAAAGGAACCGGAACCCCCGTTGTGTTCATACCCCCGATTCGATCCTTGCTGTGGCAAGTCAACATTTTTCTCAATCAACTCCCGAAAACCAATCTTCTGCAACATTTGCCTCAAAAAAACCATTCCGCCCCAAGGCGTAACCTCTTTATTTGTATAGCTTATATCAAATTCCATAATGTCTTTTCTCCTAATGCTACGCATTAGAGATTATAACCCAATTCAAACCACTTTTTCCTAATGCGTAATCTGGGTTTATAACGACCGAAATGAGCCGCAGCGAAAATACACCGTCTAAAAATGCGCGGCTATTTACGGTCGGCTCCATTGCGTTGTCATCCTATCGTCGTGTGAATTATTATTCAACGCATTGACATTTTGTAGCTTTAAAGCTATATATAGTATATGGAGCGGACGATAGTTATTTATGAAAGTAACGACGGGAAATGTCCGTTCCAAAATTGGCTAAATGGGTTAGGGGATATTAGGGGTCGCGCCACGATTCGCGCACGTCTCGAAAGAGTCAGGCTCGGAAATCTAGGAGATTGTAAAAGTATTGGAGGAGGGATTTTTGAGCTACGAGTGCAATATGGTTCAGGTTATCGAGTCTATTTTGGACAGGATAGTTTGAAGCTCGTGGTGCTACTATGTGGAGGAGATAAGGGTTCACAAGGACGGGATATAATCAAAGCAAAAGTGCTTTGGAAGGAATATAGAAATGCCAGTAAAAAACTATCAAGATGAACTATTGAAGGAACTGAAAGATCCGCAGGAAGCCGCCGAGTATCTTAATGCTTGCTTTCAGGACTCAGAGGAAGTGTTTTTACAGGGATTACGCAATGTAATAAAAGCCAGAGGCGGTATAGCTCGTGTTGCAAATTTGACAGAATTAAATCGAGAAAATCTTTACCGATCCCTGTCGAGAAAAGGCAATCCTAAGTTTTCAAATCTTACAACCATTCTTGAAGCCGTGGGGATTACTCTTTTATTTAAGCCCCAATCGAAACGCGCAAGAGCTGCTTAATTCGAGATGAAGTTGAGAGGGGAACGCCAGCGCGCAGCGTGGGGCGTCCGACTGGAGCGCCTTGTTATGCCCTTGTTCATTTCGGCTTATCGAATTTAAGGCTTTGTACAAAAGCCTCGCCCTCAATCATCAATGCCTTAGGATCAAAAGTGGGTGCGTGCCTGACTGAGTAATACAGATCAACAGCGACCGCACGATCTTGGGGGTGCAAGCAGAACCTTCCGTTTGCATGCATTATTAGGAAGTCGTGAGTGCTTTTGTTTCTAGCGTCTCTGTCGTGCGCAGAGAGCCGGTAGCGGATACAGGATTCGTTTTTGTCTTCGACTTTGAATGACGCCGAGGTACTCGAGTAGCGATCATCGTTGCCCCATACATCTTTCTTGGAGCGCACGAACGCCACGAGATCTTCTTTTGTGGACGGGCGCGCTCGGAGCTTCCCCTCAACTGCTCCGACATAGAACGACACCTTTCTGGGATCGGTTTGTTTGAGATACGTAATCTGATTCTTCCCGAATTCTTCCAGCCAGTTGTCGCCTTGTGGCGGCTGAAAAGAGAAGCCATTCGTGCTAGAGATGCGCTGATGGCTCTTTAATGGGACGGGCTCTGCCGCAGCAGGAAGCGCCATAACACCGACTGCAAACGCCACTAATACAACGGATCTAGTGATCAAGGGCCTAACGAAAAAAGTGAAGCGGCCCGGCGCTGCCGGGTCCGCTTGAACGACGGGTTAGGCCTTGTATTCGACCCACTCGCCTTTGCTCTGGTTCTCTTTTCTCTCTGTCTCTATCCATTGAGTGAATTCTTTACGACCATTGCCCGACCAATGTAGGCGGAGGCTCCGCATGTCCTTGTGACTTCGTAGCGGATTTCGTCCGCAGGAAAGGCCAGGGTAGTACTCTCGGAAACCACGCGCGAGGAACACCTCAAGGATCCAATGATCCTGATCTCGATCCTGCCAATGAAGTATGAATCTTCGATTGGCACCACCAACAATCTGGGCATCACAAATTTTGTGGGTGTGCTCGGAAAGTGACCTGTTGATATCGAGCTCAATATCATTCCATTGCTTCACGAAACGGCGATACATCCGAAATACTGCCTCTTTCTCCTACTCTCCAGATAGCACGGTTGCAGCGGTTGTATATGCCCACCGCTTTCCATCGGAGGGACGAGCCCCGATCCAATATCCATGCTTGGTTTCCATGTAACGCCTCCTTAGAACTCGAATCTATTGGACTGCACAAACAAGGCCCAACATATATTAGACCGCCCAAAAGACGTCTTTTGTTGCGGTCGGGTATCTTTGTATACTCATTCTTACGCCTTGTCAATAGGTTATTTATCGCTAAATAATATGCCGTATTTAAAGACGGCATACGTGCATTACTATGACCTTTATTTAATAAAAACAATGTGTTATATCCGATGAGAGGTTGATATTAGTCGCATTTTATTACGGCTTGTTTTTATACCACACATATTCCATATCCAGAAGAAATGGGCAAATCAGAGATTACAGCCTTTACTAACGCATCTGGCTGTGAAAGACAAAATTTCGGCTTCTACTCAAGATCAGGCACTCAATGCGATTGCGTTTTTATACAGACAGGTGTTAAAGCGCGAGATGGGGGAACTTCGTGCGAAGGGGTTTGGGGTTGGACTGCTTCAAATTGTACCAATTCAAAAACAACAAAGAAGAATAAAATAAAAACTGGGGGTGTTTCTAAAGCATCAACAGTACTGCGTAATCAGCATTTCTTTGTTCGCTTTTGAACTGTTTTTAATAACCGCTTCGCGCTGCAACGCACTGGAACGATTGGGATGGGTTTCTTGGTGGCAAAGTCGCACGGGCCGCCGACCCTTTGTGTACTTGGCGCCACGCGTCGTTTGACCGTTGTGCTCTGCCACGCGGCGCGCCACATCACGGGCTACTCCCGTATACAATGTCCCGTCTGCGCAACGGACAATGTAGACCTGCCAAACAAGGGCTTCTCTGCTTGGACGCGCGTTGTCCTTATGCGGCTCCGAGCGCGGTGGTGATTTTAAGAAGCGTTTGTTTTGCATCGCCAAAGACCATCATTGTATTCGGCTGAATAAATAAGGCGTTATCAATACCGGCAAACCCTGGATTCATGCTCCGTTTTAATACCACCACCAGTTTGGAACTCTCTACGTCCAGAATCGGCATCCCGTAAATGGGACTTGAAACGTCCGTCTTTGCGGCAGGATTGACCACATCGTTCGCGCCAATGACCAACGCAATATCGGTATGCGGAAATTCTGGATTGATGTCGTCCATATCAATCAACTGATCATAAGGAATATCGGCTTCTGCAAGCAGGACGTTCATGTGTCCCGGCATTCGGCCTGCCACAGGGTGAATTGCATATTTAACCGTTGCGCCGTTTTTCTCTAAAATAGAGGCCAACTCGCGCACGGTATGCTGTGCCTGCGCAACGGCCATCCCATAACCCGGAATCACAATAACAGACTTGGCGGCCTTGAAAATCTTTGCGACTTCTTCTGGTGTGCCACTGCGAATGGTGGGCTTCTCCGAAGGCGCAGTGCCCGTCGTTGGCGCAGACACGATCTGTCCAAAGGCGCCAAACAGCACATTAGAGAACGACCGATTCATGGCCTTGCACATCAACAACGCCAAGATAAACCCGGATCCGCCATCTAATGCCCCGCATATAATTAAGACCATATTGTTGAGCGCAAATCCAGACGCAGAAGCGGCAAGACCTGCATAAGAATTTAAAAGACAGATCACAACCGGCATATCCGCCCCGCCAATGGGGAGTACCACCAAAACGCCTAGCACAAAACTCAATATCAAAAGAAGATTAAAAACATTCGTAGACGCGGGCGAAACAATGAGGAAAAAGATTAACGAAATTGCAAGAATAATGGATCCAACCGTAATGATATTTTGTTTCGGGAATGTGATCGGTCTGCCGGGAAGTAGCTCTTGCAATTTTCCAAATGCCATGAGACTTCCTGTAAAAGTAACGGCACCAAAAAAAACCTCAAATCCGATGGTGCCCATTTGCACGCTCGTCAATCCACTCGCATGACGATAATACTCAACCACGCCGACAAGCGCGATGGCAATGCCGCCAAAAGAATGAGAAAGGGCAATGCGCTCAGGCATCTTCGTCATTGGGATTTTAAGACCCATCGGAATGCCAATAATCGTTCCCATTAAAAGACCTGCAATAATCCACTCGTACCGAACAATATCTTGATGCAACAATGTTCCCACAACGGCAATGAGCATCCCCAACGCCGCAAGCGATGTTCCCCGACGCGCCGTATTTGGATGGGTTATGTCTCGCAGTCCAAAAAGAAACAGCGCGGACGATATAAAATAAGCACCTGTAATAAGCATAATTATTCAGTCTCCTTTTTCTTGAACATCTTGAGCATTCGGTCTGTAATGAGAAAGCCGCCCACGACATTAATGGTTGCACACGTAACGGCAATCGTTCCGAAAGCTGTGGCCATGACGCTATAGTCTGCCCCAGCGGCCACTAAAGAAGCCACAAGGGAAATGCCAGAGATAGAATTGGTAAACGACATCAGGGGGGTATGTAAAAGCGGCGGTACCCTTTGGATAAGCTGATACCCTAAAAAAGCGGCCAACATGAAAATATAAAGACCTGCAATGGAAGACGACATCTATTTCCCTCCTTTCATCACCGCGGCGCGAACCGCTTCGTTTGTAATTTCTTTGTCCTTTGTAACGAGTGTGGCCTTGATAATATCATCGGCGCGATCTATTTTAAACTCTTTGTTTTGGTACATCAAGGAGAGAAAGTTCCATAGATTCTTCGCGTACATCTGACTTGCAACAACCGGCACTGTGGCCGGAAGATTTGTCGCACCGATAATGGTAATGCCATGTTCCAGCACTGTCTCGCCCATTCTTGAAAACCCGCAATTACCGCCTTGCTCCACGGCCATATCAACGATTACCGATCCTTTTTTCATCTCGGCAACCACTTCTCTCGGAATTAAAAGAGGGGCCTCCTTGCCCGGGATTAAGGCCGTGGTAATGATTATATCGGCTTGTCGGGCGTGTTGCGCAATCAGTTCCGCTTCTTTTTTGTGGGCATCGACAGAAAGCTCTTTTGCATAGCCCCCTTTGTCTTCAGTTTCGCCAGAAAGGCCAAGTTCCACAAATTTCGCGCCTAAACTCTCAACCTGTTCTTTGACCGCAGGACGGGTGTCAAATGCCTCTACGATGGCGCCCATCCGCTTTGCCGTTGCAATCGCCTGAAGCCCTGCGACCCCTGCGCCAATCACCAGAACCTTTGCTGGTGGATAGGTTCCGGCGCTGGTTGTCATCATGGGAATCAGTTTGGCATAAGCCGATGCGGCCAACAAAACCGCCTTATAGCCCGCGATACTTGACATTGAACTGAGAATGTCCATCCGTTGCGCGCGCGTTGTTCGCGGGATTAAATCCACCGCAAACGAAGTAATGCCCCGCGCAGATAGTTTTTGCACTAAATCGGTATAGATCAAGGGAGAAAGCATGGAGATTAAAACGGCGTGGGGCTTAATCATCTCCACTTCATGCACGCCTCCGCTCATGAGCGGTCTTTGTATTTTGAGAATGATATCGGCATTTAAATACAATGCGGCCGTATCCTTTGTGATCTTGGCGCCGGCTTTCTCATACTCACTATCGGTAAAATGGGCGTGCTCTCCTGCGCCTGATTCTACTTCTACGTTAAGCCCTGCCGCAACCATTTTGGCAACGGTCTCAGGAATGGCGGCGACACGCTTTTCGCTGTCTTCTATCTCTCGTGGAATAGCAACATTCATCTTTATTTACTCCTTAAATTAAAGCAAGGCTCAGCAGTAGTGCCCCTACGGATCATTTTCCCATAGCTACTTACAAAGCCATATCCTCATCTTTTTCCCAGTGGCCGAACTAGGCCGCTATTACCGCAGGAGACCGTGCCTCCCGCGCCTCCTGCCCCCATTTTAATTTTTCTCTTAACACTTGATAGTAATTTCTGTGGGGAGACTGAATCAATTTCAAACGGATAGGAGAGGCTTTAATGCAAACCTGATCGTCCGCCTCAAGAGGAAAAACCCCCTGCCCGTCAAACGTAATCACCGGACTTGCCTCACTGTCTTTTGATAAAATCCTGACCTCGACATCGGATGGAATCACAATTGGCCTGTTTGTGAGTGTATGAGGCGCGATTGGGGTTAAGACCACCGCATCGAGAGATGGATGCACAATAGGACCACCTGCAGAAAGCGTGTAGCCTGTTGATCCTGTTGAAGACGCAACAATAAGGCCGTCTCCCCGCAAGCTGGTCAAAAATTGACCATTCACACTGACTTCCATTTTAATCAGTCTTGCAAAAGGGCCTTTGTTGACCACAATGTCGTTAAGTACCGTTGGTTTTTTGATGATCTTTCGGCCGCGTTGTATTACGCACGTAAGCATCATGCGCGGATCTTCTAGGTACTCCTTTTTAAAGACATGCTCAAGGCTGGAATAAATCTCACTGAGGGTGACTTCTGTCAAAAAACCGAGACTGCCCATGTTGACCGCTAAAATCGGGATCTCACTGTCCGCCACCCATCGTGCCACGGAAAGCAACGTTCCGTCTCCGCCCAAAACAATGATCATGTCAACGCGCGGAAGTCTTTTGTCTTTAGTAAACGGATCAACGACAAGGACTTTCTTCTCGCGTTCGCAAAGCCAAGCGGAAAGTTTTTTTAATGTCTCTTCCCCGTGCGGATGATGGGGTTTTAAGACGATACCAATTTTACGCATTACCAATCCAGAGAGTTGGGACATGTCTTGTGTGGCGCATGTCCCTGTGCTTAAGAGGCAATGACTTTATCAATCTTGTCTATTAAATTCTTTTTGGACGCGGCACCCACAATTTTGTCAACCTGTTTTCCATCTTTAAAAAAGAGAAGTGTTGGGATGCCCATGATTTGATATTGGCTTGCGATATCGGGGTTTTCATCTGTATTTAGTTTACAGATTTTCATCTTTCCCTGATATTCCAGAGCCAGTTCATCAATAACAGGCGCAATGGCCTGACAAGGCCCGCACCAAACAGCCCAAAAATCAACCATGACCGCACCTTGCGTTTTGATCACTTCCTGCTCCCAAGTATCGGTTTTTACCGCAACAGCATTACCCATTTCCATCCTCCTTTATTTTTTAATACAGACAACTCAAAATCGTATACCATATATACATTTGAAGTCAAACAGGCTTAAAATAATCGGCTATGCGTCTAAACCGTTCAAATACTATGCCTCATGACTTGGTTTGTTTCGGCGTTTTGATGATTTTGGCAGGCTTTGGAGATATTTATATTATCGTCGCAAATCCTGCGTATCGTCTGCCCTTTTTCGGAATAAAACCTGACGGATTACCCGGATTATTTTTTAAAGCTATTCAACCCTTTTTTCATTTTGGCGCAGGCTTTGGACTTATTTATGGGGGAAAATGGGCATATCCTTTTATCATGGCCTATTCGGCGTACGGCCTTATCAATGCCATGGCCAATCGTCTGCTTCTCCCGGGGCCACATCGGATCAGAACGATCTTCATGATTGCAACCGTGTTGGTCATGGTCTATCTGTATTGCCGACGCAATCAGTTTAAGGATAGGGATAAACTTACGCCTTCATGATTTTAAACATCACGCCCACCAGTACGACAAAGACAACAATGTTTAAAATCATTCCGATGGCCATAATCGCTATATTGGGGGCGGTTTATTTCTATTCCAATTCCTGCCGAAATTTGAAATCTAGCGCAGGAGTTTTACGCAGGAGAGGGTTTTGACCCGTTTCACAAGTGCCTCATCGGCTGTGATAAAATCGCACGCAAGGGACTTGGCAAGGGCAATATAACTACTGTCGTACAGACTAATCTTGAATTGTCTTGCCATTTGAATGGCCTCTACAAAATTCTCGCCTTGTAGGCTGTGACTTTCTAACTCCATTTCTACAATGGCGTTAAACCCGTTGATTGCGTCTTCCGAGGTCAGAGAAGTTTTGGCTCCCAATGCGCTCGCAATTTCATAATAGAGTAGTTCGGGAACAACGATTGGGTTGATTCCTGTAAGATGTCCATCCCGATATGAACGCGCAGAGCGACCCTGAGGCTCTTCGTCTAAGACCCACTTTAATATAACAGAGGCATCCAGAACAATCATCTGGCATGCCGAATATCCCGAATCATCTTAACGGCATCCAATCCTTTTAATTTGTCACGATGACCTTCTCGCCATCTGTCCATGCCATTGGCAACGGATAGAAGTCTTTTCTTCCGTGCCGCAGGATCCAAGTGTGCTTGATAGTCTTTATATGGAACCAGAACCGCCAATGGCTTATTGAGCCGTAGGATAAGAATGTGGTGTCCCTTTTGGTCAACCTCATCCAGCACGCCTCCAAACTTTTTTCGCGCCTCAAGGGCATTCATGGATTGCATTTTCATCTCCATCGCCATCGCCATAGTATATTATATATCATACATCATATTATATATCAATTCTATGCGGTCGTTTGATTTTAGAATTTTGGGCGCTTACGCCTTCATGATTTTAAACATCACGCCCACCAGTACGACAAAGACAACAATGTTTAAAATCATTCCGATGGCCATATTAATTAAATACAATGGTCTTGTTGCCGTAAACCAATATCCGATCTTCTACGTGCCAGATCACCGCCCGTGCCAGTACCATTCTTTCAATATATTGACCGATCCGTTTTAATGCGTCTAGCCCTTGCCGATGGTCTACCCGCTCTACACCCTGATCTATAATAGGCCCTGCGTCTAAATCTTCCGTCGCATAATGCGCCGTTGCGCCAATGAGCTTTACGCCCCGTTCATACGCCTGAAGATACGGGTTGGCGCCCACAAAAGCCGGCAAAAAACTATGATGGATGTTAATCACTTTATTCGGATAATGTTTGATAAAATACGGGGTCACAATCTGCATATAGCGTGCAAGCACAACCAAATCAACTTTTCCCGACATGAGGGCAATTTGCCGCTCTTCTGCTTTTTGCTTGTCGTTTTTATCCACAGAAATCAGATGAAAGGGAATCTCTTCTCGCGCGGCCAGATTTTCAAGGTCAGGATGATTAGAGACAATCATGGCAATGTCGGCAGAAAGATCGCCTGAATGTTTGCGCCATAGCAGTTCTCGTAAAGCATGCTCTGCTTTCGATACAAAAATGGCAATTCGTTTTTTTCGGCTTGCCAAAGACAGATTCCACGCCATACCAAAATGATCGCCCAATGGCGTAAAAAGCGATTTTAGTTTTTCTTCCTTGTCGGTAATATCCGAAAGTTGAAATTCCACACGCATAAAAAAAGTGCCGCCCGTGGGGTCAGAGGTATGCTGATCCGAATGCACAATATTGGCGCCCTGTTCATATAAAAATTTTGAGACTGCCGCGACAATGCCCGGCCTGTCTTGACAAGAAATAAGTATTCGCCCAATCTCGTTCATTTCCCCTCCATCCTTTCCTGCCATACGCGTTTTTCTATTTCCAAAAGCAATGGCGCCACTGTTGCTGAATCGCTTGCTGAAATGCCAATCGCGTTATATCGTTTACAAAGATTTTCGGCGTGATGAGGCGCCATCAGATCCATTTTGTTAAAGACCAATAGGCGATTGGTTTGCTCCACACCCAGTTGATTTAGTATAGCATGAACGGCCTGAATATGGGCTTCAAATCGGGCCGAGTGCATATCCACAAGATGAATCAATAGATTGGCATCTTTGAGTTCGTCCAGCGTGGATTGAAAGGCATCCAAAAGATCAGGGGGAATCGCCTCGATAAATCCAACGGTGTCGGTCAGCAAGACTTCTCTTTCTCGCGGGAACCTAAGCCTACGCGTAGAGGTATCTAGTGTTGAAAACAGGAGGTTCTCTGTCTTCACATCGCTTTTGGTGAGGGTATTGAGCAGGGTTGATTTTCCAGCGTTGGTGTAACCAACAATAGACAAAATTGGAATCCGTTGCGACGCGCGTTTAGACCTTCGCTGGGAGCGCCCTTGCGACAACGTTTCCATCTCCTTTTCTAAATGCGATATTTTATCTCGTGTACGGCGGCGATCCACTTCCAGTCGGGTCTCTCCGGGGCCTCTACCGCCAATGCCGCCCGTGAGCCGAGAGAGGGAAGTACTCCGTTCATGCAGTCGCGGGAGACGGTATCGCAACTGCGCCAACTCGACCTGCACCTGCGCCTCTCGTGTGACAGCCCGTTGCGCAAAAATATCGAGAATGAGCGCGGTGCGATCCAAAACCTTCATTTCGGTGACCTCGCAAATCGCCTTCGTTTGGAGCGAGGTAAGCGTCTGGTTAAAAATCAACAGATCCGCCTGCAGTTGAAGGGCCTGTATAATCACCTCTTTGATCTTGCCCGATCCTAAAAGAAATTTTGGATGAAGCACTTTTGGCCGTTGTACAATCGCTTTAATTGGATTCAGTTGCGCAGACCGCGCCAATTCCATAAGCTCTGTCAGCGATTCTTTCTGCGCGGTTTTACTCTCAAGCGCGGCGCTGATTAAAAGGGCGCGTTCCTTTTTATCTGCTGTATGGTAAGAACGCTCCTGCGCATCAAACTGCGCGTAAATCGTTTCCAAAAATGTCGTTTCTGATTTGTCCATCTGATGAATGGACACGGGGGAATTCACTTGATAAATTTTTTCTTCTTGATTGGGAGGCAACAAATGCGCGGTATAAATAAGTCCGGGCAGGCCGTCTGGCAGAACACCAATTGCAACCATAAGGTCAAGCCTTAGCAACGCCAAGTCTGTTAAGTCGTCTTCTGAAAGCGGTTCGTTTTTGAGATGGGTATGCACCAGTCGAATGCCGCGGAGCCCTCTTTTTATGGCGCGCCACTGGGACAGATCGGGAATCAGAACCTCTTTGTTGTCACCCACCAGAATAGCGTAAATCTCTCCCTCCCGACTAATCAGAAGACCAATTTGTCGGCCAATTTCAAATGAAAGGGACGTGAGCAGACAAGCGATATCGTGCGGGATGATTTCGTTTTGCCTGATCTTGCGGCGACTGATTTGCTCAAGCCTAGCCACCTCACTTGATTTTAATCCAATCGTTTTTCCGAATATGTTCGTATCTTACTCCGCGCGTGGTAATAAAATATTGTCTCGGTGTTCTTTGCCAATAATATAGCCCACGCAATTTTTGGCCGCGCACCGACAGGGATACTCGCCTAAAAACTCCGCATCGAAGCCATAGTCAAATGTCAGCTCTTCTCCTTTTTGAATCGCCTTCAGCGCGACAATCCAAATTTGCCCGGACTCTACTTCTGATTCACAATTTGGGTCGCAGGAGTGATTGGTAAAACGCGCGTCATTTCCCGGGACATCCCCGTCAAGGTATGTTTCTTCGTCTAGTTCAAAGAAGAATATGGAATCACTCGCGCTTTGCGCTTCTTGGCGGCGTTGACCTTCGTCGGTTGAAACCTTCTCGCCCAGATACTCAATAATACGGGTTCCCTGCTGAATATCCTCTTTTGCGAAGACCCCTGTTCCATGAATATCTGATCTGCGAACCTCAATCTCTGGCATTTCGCTACTGTAACATGGGTCAACAAGTAACGCAATCTACATAGCGCACACTTTCAATATATGATGTATACTTTATTTATTTCTACTGCCTTCTTTACTGTCCATGTGGTAGGTTCTATTTTATCATGCGTATGATTTTAGCCTCGACATCGCCGCGCAGAAAAGAACTGTTCACCCGCTTGGGGATTCCGTTTGATGTGATTGCGCCACGCTACCAAGAAATATTAGATCCGGAGCTTACCGCAGAACAGCAAGTCGTTACGTTTGCGTTGGGAAAAGCGCGATCCATCGGCATCTCAAATGCGTTTATTCTAGGAAGCGATACGGTCATAGAGGTGGACAGCTTGATATTGGGGAAGCCCGCGGATATTGCCGATGCGCGACTTATGCTGACCCTTCTGCAAGGACGTACACATCGGGTGATGACAGGGGTCGCGCTGATTATTCCAAACGAGCCTGTTATTGAAGAGCACTGGCACGAAGTCACAGAGGTGCGAATGCGCGCAATGCGTGATCAACAAATTGACGAATATATTGCCAGTTGCGAACCATTGGACAAGGCTGGTGCCTACGCAATTCAAGGAATAGGCCAGAAATTCATTGAACAGGTGAATGGCAATATTGACAATGTCATAGGGCTTCCGCTTAAGTCCGTTGCAATCGCCCTTAGGAAATATGGTTTTCTCGTTCCTGAAAATGTATACTCCCCATGATGAAGCCTGTCTCCAAATGATCTGTGATCTAAAATGGCAATTAGAGCATCTGCCGAATCTGCCCGGTGTTTATTTAATGAAAAACCGGCAGGGGACGGTGCTCTATATCGGCAAGGCGATTCGTCTCACAGATCGCGTTAGAAGTTATTTTCAAAAAACAGATCACGCCCCAAAAACCCGATCCATGGTTTCACAGATTGCGTCCATCGAAACGATGGTGGTTAGCTCCGAGTTGGAGGCCCTTCTGCTTGAGAATAACCTGATTAAAAAATATCGTCCCAAATACAATGTGCTTTTACGGGACGACAAAAATTATCCCCTGCTTCGTCTGCCCATCAAAGACGATTATCCGCGTCTTGAAATTGTTCGGCGGGTTTTAAAAGATGGCGCGCTTTATTTTGGCCCTTATATTCCTTCGGACGGACTGTATGAAATGTTGCGGCTTCTTAGGAAGATTTTTCCATTGCCCAATTGTACAATAGAGATTAACGGCCATGCAGATAGGCCCTGTATCGAATATGAAATCAAACGCTGTCTGGCCCCCTGCACAGGATTTCAGTCTAAAGAAGAATACAAAAAAATGATTGCGCAGGTGATTTTATTTCTGGAAGGAAAAGACAATGATTTGGTACAACACCTTCAAAAAGAAATGCAAGAAAAATCGGATCTGTGTCAATTTGAGTCTGCGGCCACGATTCGCGACCAGATCGCAAAAATTAAACGCGCATTAGAGCGACAACGCATTACCACCGTAAATCGCGACGATCAGGATGCGATTTCATTTTTTCGAAAAGATGCTTCCTGTACGATCGTGATTCTTTTTGTGCGGGGCGGGATGGTGCTCGGCCAAAAAGATTTCTTTTTTGCAGATGTCGCAGAGATTTCAGACGAAACAATGGTCGCCACATTTTTACAGCAGTTTTACGACGGAGATAAAATAATACCCAAGAAAGTGATTCTTCCACTCGTCTTGCAAGATCAAAGTCTTTTGCAGCAGTGGCTTTCGGAGCGGGGTGGGAATGCCATCAGTGTTCTATCCCCGTCTCGTGGCGCAAGCGCGCAGTTAATTGATTTGGCGTATGAAAATGCAAGAAGCGCGTTTGCATCCCGCCATACAATGCAATGTGCAAGAGAATCGGCAAGAAAATCAGACAGCGAATCAGACAGCGAATCGGTTTTATCCAAACTGCAAACACTGCTTCACCTCTCTCGCCTACCCAATCGGATTGAGGGATACGATATTTCAAACATCATGGGAACTTCCGCAGTCGGTTCGATGGTTGTCTTTGAAGGCGGGGTTTCAAAAAAGTCCGACTATCGGCATTTTAAAATCAAGACCATCGAAGGGGCAAACGATTTTGCAATGATGACTGAAATACTGACACGCAGAATCACGGGGTCGCAAGCACAAAACGCGACCAAACCTGATTTGATTTTAATAGATGGGGGTAAAGGACAGATTTCTGCGGTACGAAAAGTTTTAGAAGACACTGGATGTGGATCAATTGATCTGATTGGGTTGGCGAAAGCAAAAAACGGCAACCCAGAGCGCGTTTTTTTGCCTGATCTTGCCGAGCCAATCATTCTGCCTGTGGGAAATTCTGCGACACATCTGTTGATGCAGGTTCGAGACGAGGCGCATCGCTTTGCCATCACGTATCATCGAAAGATTCGGTCTCAGAAAATGTTGCGTTCACCGCTTGAAGAGATTGCTGGCATTGGCAAAAAAAGAAGACTTGCCCTGCTTGTTCATTTTGGATCGCTTGCAAAAATTAAAGAGGCGTCGTTAGATGAAATAGAAATGGCGCAAGCACTGCCTAAAAAGGTAGCCCAGCAACTGTTTGATACACTGCATCGCAACCCCTTTGACAACCGCATGGTAAAATAGTAGATTTCGCGCATGAGACCATTGATTGGTATTTCCACACGCGCCCTTGATAAAGATGGACGTTACGCATTGGCGGCACGCTATGTAACCTGTATCACCAAGGCGGGCGGGGACCCGGTTTTATTGCCACCAGAAGGGATAGAGGTTGCATCACTGCTTGCGCGTATGGATGGATTGGTCCTGTCTGGAGGCGGCGATATTTCCTCTGATCTTTACGGGGGGCTTCCACATCATGAAACTTACGGGGTAGATATTAACCGTGATAGAACCGAGATTTTAGCAGTAAAATACGCAATAGAATATAAATTGCCGCTTTTGGGAATCTGCCGCGGGATTCAAATCATGAATGTTGCGTTAGGCGGAACCTTGATTGAGCATATTCCAGATCTTATGGGAGAAGATGTGAGACACAGATTGCCTGATGACAAAGAGTCTTTTCATTCGGTAAAATTAACGCCTCACTCTTTGACTGCCCAAATATTTGGTGTGGCCGATATGGATGTGCTCTCGTTTCACCATCAAGCCATTCGGGAAACGGCCGCTTCATTAAAGGAGACAGCGGTTGCCCCAGATGGCATTATCGAAGCGGTTGAACGCACAGACCATCCATTCTTTATAGGGGTTCAGTGGCACCCAGAACTATCCGACTCCGACCCGATCCAGCAGAAATTGTTTTCTGCGTTTATCGAAGCGGCCGCTAGATAATCTTACTCCGCCTCTGGCTCGCTTGGGCCTTGAACGTGTGTCACAATATCCTCTTCAAAAAGCTCCCTCATTTCTTGCGCCACAATGTACCCTGAAGGCAACTCAAATACAGATTTTTGGGTTTCTTTGGAGGTTTCTTTCTGTTCGGAAATTTCTTTTGGGGTGGGTTGAACCACCTTCAATAAATCTTTTTTATCTTCTTCCATAGCCATATAAACTCCTTCTAACGCGTATTGTATCACAACGCGACTAATGTTAGACTCAAAACATTGTATGGGCAGGGTCACGCGCCTGCCCACTACGTCAATACCAATAGAAGGATGTTAGCATTGATGACCCTCGCAATTGCATTTTTTATTCTTGGACTTCTGATTGGCAGTTTCTTGAATGTCTGTATCCATCGCCTTCCTGCAAAGGAATCGATCGTTTTTCCACGTTCGTATTGTCCATCATGCAAAAATCAAATTCCAGCTTATGACAACATCCCGATCATAGGCTTTCTGTTTTTGCGGGGCCGTTGCAGGTCTTGCAAAACCCCTATCTCTTGGCGATATCCCGCCGTAGAACTCCTCAATGGCGTCGGCTATTTATTGATCCTGCATTTCTTTGGCAAAACGCCAGAGACATTGATCTATGCTGGCTTTTTCTCCGCCCTTGTTGTCATTACGTTCATTGATCTTACGCATCAAATTATTCCTGACGTCATTACGCTCCCGGGAATACCCCTCTGTTTTATCGCGGCCTCTACAGTGCTTTCTATAGGCTTTATGAATTCCTTGCAGGGCATCCTCCTAGGCGGAGGTTTTTTTTATCTGATTGCATGGTTGTCGCTGATCCTTCTGAAAAAAGAAGGCATGGGCGGGGGGGATATTAAACTGACCGCCATGATCGGCGCGCTTTTGGGCTGGCAGAACGTGCTATTGGCTATTTTTTCCGCTTCTATCGCAGGCTCCATTGTGGGGCTTACACTCATTGGCACAGGGTTACGGAACCGATCTGACCCGATTCCGTTTGGCCCATTTTTGGTAATCGGTGCGCTCATCGCGTTATTTTTTGGAGACGACATTCTAATCTGGTATCTCCTGCGTTCATGAAGACTTATAAAAGTCCGCGCTCATTTTTAATTTTTCTCTTGCTTCTGGCATTGTCTCTGCCTATTCTGCTTGTCATTTATCAACAATTGCGTCCCGGTAAGGCGCTCCCGTTGCCGACCCGTCCAGCGACCAATCACTTGCTTTTAATTTATGAACAACTTCAGGGCACGATCCCTAAAGCCAATAAGACAGAGACATCGGACGTATCGCTTTTGCTCATAAAACTCTTGGGGCTAGTCGGGGGCACTGGATTGGCATACTATCTTCTGCGTTCTTTTCTTTTGCGACCCACGCGGTATAAGACGACAGCAGAAAAAGAAAGCGGATTAATTGTCAATACCTTTCAGGATATTATTTATGATTTGAAAGATAAAAAAGAAGAGGTGCAGGCTTATGCAGAGACCCTAGAAGAGTATAACCAGAATATTTTGCGCGGTGTCGTGAGTGGTGTGGTTACATTTGATTGTGATGGAAAAGTCAAGACGATCAATCCTGCCGCAGAAGCGATACTGGGTGTTCAGGGGAATGTTGTATTGGGACGCACGTGCGAAGACCTCTTTGGATCCAATAAAGCATTTTCTCAATTTGTTCAAGAAACATTGTGTCAAGAAAAAGAGGTTATTCGAGAGGAGTCTGAAGGGATCAAATCAGATGGGGGGAAAATATGGCTAGGGCTTACGACATCGGCTTTGCGGAACAAAAAGGGAACCCTTGTAGGTGCCATCATCGTCTTTACCGATTTAACCGCAATGAAGGTTCTGCAGGAGCAAGTTGATTTAAAAAAGCGGCTTGCCCTGCTTGGGGAGATGTCCGCCTTTATTGCGCATGAATTTCGCAATTATATGGGAGCCATTTGGGGATATGCCAGTATCCTCTCAAAAGATTTAAAATCAAACGCGGGGGCGCAGGAAATGACTGCGGGGATTATTAAAGAATTGACCACCATGGATCAATTGATTACCGATCTGCTCTCGTATGGGAAAAACCCCGTATTAACCTTGAGACAAACTGCGCTGATTCCCCTGATAGAAGAAGCACTGCATCATGTTCGTATACAGCATCTGGTGACCGAACTTCAAGAATGCGAGGCGGAAGTGGATGCAGGCTTAATGCGTCAAGTATTGACAAACCTGATTCAGAACGGACTAGAGGCAATGGCGTCTGATGAAGATGTACAACAGGAGGAAGGAAGGCTTACAATCAAGTTGGGCAATAAGGGCGATCATTTCGTTGAAATAAAAATTTCCGACACGGGAAGAGGCATTCCAGCCGATCAACTCGACAAAATTTTTCTTCCCTTTTTCACAACAAAAGCAAAAGGAAATGGGTTAGGATTAGCTTTGGTCCATAAAATAATGCTTGCCCACAATGGAACGATATCGGTGGTAAGCCAAGAGCATAAGGGAACGACTTTTACAATCACGCTTCCGGCCTTCAAAATCCGCGATAGGATTTTGGACGGGACACAGACCTGATACCCAAAGGGCATCGGTTTTGAAAGGCAATCTGTCATGGAAACAATCTTACTGATAGAAGATTTAGAGAGTTTGGGAAAGATACTGGCGCAAGCCCTTTCTCATGCTGGGTTTCATGTTATTTTGGTCGGAAACGGGCTAGATGGAATTACCACGTTGAGCAAAGGGGGCATTGATATCGTCGTCACCGATTTAAAATTGCCCAAGAAAAATGGCTTGGAAGTTCTGCGCGCGGTCAAAGAATATGCCCCGGAAATTCCGGTTATTTTGATGACGGCGCATGGCAGCATCGAAACGGCAGTGCGGGCGGTCAAAGAGGGGGCTTATGATTTTATCACCAAACCGTTTGATCCAGATCATCTCATTTTCCAGATTGAAAAGGCGCTGGAGAAGAAACGGCTTTTGACTGAGAATCTGATTCTCAAAGAAAGCCTTGCCAACCAAATTGGTTTTCCAAAAATTATTGGCACTGCAAAGTCTCTTATTGAAGCCACAGAAAAAATGCGTAAAGTGGCGCAAGGCAAAACGACTGTACTGCTTTTGGGAGAGTCTGGAACGGGGAAAGACCTGTTTGCCCGCGCCATCCATATGCTTTCGCCGCGTCATGACAAGCCGCTTGTGACAATCAACTGCGCCGCCATTCCAAGAGATCTTTTAGAAAGCGAACTTTTTGGACATGAACGGGGTGCGTTTACAGGCGCAGTGGGACGCAAGATCGGACGATTTGAATTGGCCGACAAAGGAACTCTTTTTTTAGACGAAGTCGGGGAGATGGATATTACCCTGCAGGCCAAACTGCTTCGTGTGTTAGAAGAAGGGGAAGTGATGCGCGTGGGCGGTACCACGAATGTCAAAAGCGATGTTCGTCTGATTGCCGCCACCAATCGAGATTTATTGACGCGGGTGGCGCAAAAAGAGTTTCGTGAAGACCTCTACCATCGTCTCAATGTTTTTCAAATTGTGATTCCACCGCTTCGAGAAAGGCGGGAAGACTTGCCTGCTTTGATAGATTATTTTATTGAGCAGATTTCTACAAAATTAAAAAAAGAGGTGCGCGGTGTGACTGCGGAGGCCATGCAGGTATTAAAAACCCATCCTTTTACAGGCAATGTACGAGAGATGCAAAACTGTATTGAACGGGCTATTATTTTATGCGAAGGAAATTGGCTTGCGCCGCAGGATTTGGGGCTAACCGCTGTTCATTTGCAAGATGAAGAGGTTCCATTTACCGGGAGTCTTTCGGATGCAAGTAGCGCGGCTATACGCACAGTCGAGTCTCGCATCATTAAAAAAATACTAGCAGAATGCAACGGAAATAAATCAAGGGCCGCAGAGACATTGCAAGTCAGTTACAAGACCTTATTGACCAAGATTAAAGATTATAACATAGACGGCCATAGGGCAGAGTAATCTAAAATGCGCGATAAGATTTTGGATATCACCTTGCTATTGCTCTTACAATTTTAATGGCAAGTCTAATTTCATTCCTGCTTCATGTAGGATCTAAGTAATCAGACAAAAATGTATGAATTTTTGTTGCGTCTTTTGTCGTTTCATGATAGCATCCTTCCGCAAAGAGGGTGATCGTGTTCCTGTCGTTATAAGGAAGAGCGGTTTGTAATATTACAACGGGTACTGATTTTAAGGAGAAGCGCATGGCGGAGATTTTAGTGGTATCATCAAAAGTAAAAAAATTTATTAGAGAGAAGTCTGAACTTAGCACTTCGGCAGAATTTATTGAAGCACTGAGTCATCGCATTGAGAATTTATGTCTGGAGTCTGCCGCACGCGCGCGTGCAGATAAGAGAAAAACGCTCAAGGCAAGAGATCTCATTTAGAAAGAGAATGATATGGCACTTCTTCAAAGAACACCCGGGGTCTTGCTCCTCTTTATAATGGGAGGGGCTTTATTTGGAGGTCTTTTGAGTGAAGCGCTTGTCTTTTTTTCCCCAACCCCTATCATTAAAGACGCCTTTTTAAATAGTTATCATATCGGAATTACCACCCCAGTCACATTAGATTTAGCACTCATCACACTCACGCTGGGTTTCACGGTAAAGATCAATCTCCTGATATTGCTGGGGATCCTTCTGGGCGTATATACATACCGACAATTATAGGTTTTGTACCACCATCACAATCATCACAATCATCACAATAATGGAATCTGATGACGATTTCAGTGATCATTCCCGTTTTTAACGAACAGACAATTCTCCCGACCCTTCTCCATCAAATAAAAAATTGGCCTATCCCCGAGATTATCATTGTTGACGGAAACAGCAACGACCAAACGCAAGCAATCGTAAAACGCGCTTCTTCTTGTAGGC
>Ga0213870_1000145_pt1 | contig 37068 bp, 49 predicted proteins | sample WICALVC2017_Meta_FD_160119 | JGI IMG/M metagenome (GOLD analysis project Ga0213870, IMG submission 160119) | Freshwater microbial communities from subterranean cave lake in Wind Cave National Park, South Dakota, United States - WICALVC2017 | ecosystem: Environmental > Aquatic > Deep subsurface >...
TAGAGGTTGAGTTAATCACGCCGATAGCGATGGAAAAGGAGTTAAGGTTTGCGATTAGGGAAGGTGGCCGGACAGTAGGAGCTGGTGTTATCGGAGAAATTTTAGAGTAAATCGCGAGTGCTGATTAGAAAACTCGCGTGGAGTAAACATGGAACATAAGATACGTATCAAATTACGAGCTTTTGATCACAGAGTGTTAGATCAATCTGTGTGGGAAATTGTAAGTACAGCAAAACGTACAGGTGCAAAAGTACGTGGTCCGATCCCACTGCCAACAGTGATTAATAAGTATTGTGTTTTGCGATCACCTCATATTGATAAAAAATCACGTGAGCAGTTTGAGGTTCGTACACATAAGCGTTTAATTGATATTTTAGAGCCTACACAACAGACTGTAGATAGTTTAATGAAGTTAGATCTTTCAGCAGGAGTTGACGTAGAGATAAAATCATAGTAATAATTCATGTTTCTAAGTTTATAATAAAACTTTTCCGTGCCGAAGCTTTTACAGCAGGAATGTTTACAGCCCGAACATTTACAGGATGTAAATGTGAAAAACTATGATGTAAATGTGACAGTGTGGAATGTAAAAGCGACAAAACAGTCTGTTCTCAGCGGTCGCGGATGCATCCTGTGCTTGGTTTTGAAGATATATAATTAGCACAGGTGATGCTGTGGCAAAGTCAGCATGTATTATATACGCGAGTTTCCTGTGCACTTCGTGCTTGGTACTCGCGATTTAGGAGATCTTAAAAGTATGGTTGAACCAAAAGAATTAGTACCGCAACCAGAGACTGCAATAGCCTTATCCAGCTTGCGCGGAGGTATTTTGGGTATTAAAGCAGGAATGACTCAAGTGTATAGTAAAGAGGGTGACAAAATTCCTGTTACTGTTATAGATTTGCAGCAAAATGTTATTACTCAAATTAAAACAAAAGAAAAAGAAGGCTATAGTGCAGTTCAAGTGGGCGTGCTTCCTAAAAAAGTACAAAGAGCAACTAAGCCAGAAAAAGGACATTTTAAGAAAGCAGGTTTTCCTGGGTTTTATTGTGTACGTGAGTTTAGAATAGAGTCCGGAGCAGAGTCTAAAGACAAGTTACAAGAAGGTGTAAAGTTGGCAGCTTCTTTTGTTAAAGAGGGAGAATTAGTAGATGTTACTGGTGAAAGTAAAGGGAAGGGCTTTCAGGGTGGCATGAAACGTTATAATATGGCGGGTGGATTTAAAACACATGGTGCATCAGTATGTCATCGTAGCTTGGGTTCAATTGGGAATCGAGCTGATCCTGGAAAATGTTTTAAAAATAAAAAAATGCCAGGACATATGGGATCAGAAAGAGTTACTGCACATAACTTAAAAGTTGTAAGCATAGATTTACAGAACGCAGTAATGCTACTCAAGGGTTCGGTTCCAGGTTCTAAAAATAGTATAGTAATAATTCGGAAAGCAATTAAGGGAGTGGTTTGATTATGGCTACTGTAGACGTAGTAAATCTCAATAATCAAAAAGTAAGCGCCATAGATTTACCAGATTTTGTTTTTAAAGCAAAAGTTAATGAACCATTGGTATTACAAGTGATAAGGGCGCAGCTGGCATCTCGAAGACAAGGCACTGCCTCTACAAAATGTAAGAGTGAAGTGCGAGGTGGTGGTAAAAAACCATTTAAACAAAAAGGTACAGGAAATGCACGCCAAGGCTCTTCCCGTAGTCCTTTAATGCCAGGTGGTGGAGCTACTTTTGGACCTAAACCGCGTGATTATACTCAACGAACTCCTAGAGAAATACTAAAAGGGTCTTTAAGGTGTGTCTTATCGGATAAATTGGCATCTGAAAGATTGCTGGTTATTGATTCCCTTCAACTTGAAACTCCAAAAACAAAAATGTTAAATGAGATTTTATCTAAGAACTTTAAAATTACAAAAGCACTTTTAGTAGACTCAAAAAATAGAAACTTATCTCTTGCCTCGCGTAATTTGCCTACAGTACGTTATTTAGCAACTAATAGTATTAATACTTATGATTTAGTAAAATATGAGTGGCTTTTTTTAAGTAAAGAATCTGCTTTAGAGTTAAGTAAAAATTTAGATTCTAAAATATCCGGAGGATTTGCCGGAGCATGACCAGGATGGGAAGGCGACAAAGTAGGACGCAAATCCGACACAATGTAATGGAAGGTTTGATATGAATCGTAGTTATTTTGATATTGTAAAAAAACCAATTGTAAGTGAGAAATATGAAGCCTTAAAGGAATTGCAAAGAGTGTATGCTTTTGAAGTTGCTACTTTTGCTAAAAAACAAGAAATCAAACAAGCAATTGAAAAACTTTTTAAAACAAAAGTTGCAAGTGTTCGCACTGTAGTGATGCATGGAAAGTGTAAGCGTGTAGGTAGGTCTGCAGTAAAAAGAAGTAATTGGAAAAAAGCTTTTGTTACTTTAAAAGAAGGTCAGAAAATTGAGTTTTTACCAAGTGTATAAAAAGGATTTAAACTATGATTAAGGAATTTAAACCTACATCAGCAGCAATTCGACATAAAACTATTTCAGATTTTTCTGTTTTATCACGTGTACGCCCTGAAAAATCTTTATTACAGCCTTTAAGAAAAACAGGTGGCAGGAATACGTATGGACGTATAACCACGAGGCATATTGGTGGTGGTCATAAACGCATGTACCGTCTAATTGACTTCAAGCGCGATAAGGTAGATGTCACCGCTAAAGTAGTATCATTAGAATATGACCCAAATCGAACAGCTTTTATTGCTCTTTTAAATTATACAGATGGAGAAAAGCGTTATATTTTAGCTCCTTTAAATTTAAATGTAGGGGATTCAGTTGTTGCTTCTGAAAAAGCTGATATTCGTCCAGGCAATGCGATGTCACTTGCGGGATTACCTGTTGGAACTTTAATTCATAATATTGAGCTAGAGCCAGGAAAAGGTGGCAAGCTAGTACGGTCAGCAGGAGTTGTGGCCCAACTGATGGGTCAAGAAGGAGACTACTGCCAGGTTAAGATGCCATCTGGGGAAATGAGAAAAATTCATCACCGTTGTAGAGCAACAATTGGACAAGTTTCAAATCCAGAGCGTATGAATATTGCAATAGGGAAGGCGGGTAGAACTCGTTGGTTCGGCACTCGTCCTACCGTGCGAGGTGTAGCGATGAACCCTATTGATCATCCTCATGGAGGTGGTGAAGGGAAAACGTCGGGAGGCGGCCATCCTAGAACGCCGTGGGGTATGCCAACAAAGGGGTATAAGACACGGCATAAGAAACGGACAGATAGTTTTATTATGAAACGTAGAAAATAGATCGTATGGATATGGAGCACGAGACTTGCGTAAAGGATTATGAATTCGCGCGTAAGTATTTATTATTGATAAGCGTGTGAGTTAAAAGGAGTAAAGAGAGTGGCTAGATCGCTAAAAAAAGGTCCTTTTGTAGATGAGCATTTAATGAAAAAAGTTCAGGTTTCAAAAGACACAGGAGATCGCAAAGTGATTAAGACATGGTCTAGAAGATCAACAGTAACACCAGATATGGTAGGACTGACTTTTGCTGTCCATAATGGTCACAAGTTTATCCCTGTTTATGCAACAGAAAATATGGTGGGTCATAAATTAGGTGAGTTTGCGCCGACTCGTGCTTTTCATGGGCATACTCCAGCAGACAAAAAGGTTGCTGATGCTTCTGCTCAACCACAAACAGCGGCAGCTGTACCAGCTGCAGCAACAAAACCAGCAGCACCTGCTACACCTGGTACTAAGGCATAAAGGAGTAATTTATGGAAATTGTAGCATCCTTAAAACATGTTCGAGTTACTCCAAGAAAGGCGATGCTTGTTGCTGATTTAGTAAGAGGTAAAGACATCAATGATGCGTTTGATATTTTAAAATTTTGCTCACGTCGCAAAACAGCAGGATATTTTACCAATCTCTTAAAAAGTGCAGTTGCAAATGCAGCAGTGAAAAAAACAATTGATGTTGATACTCTTTTCGTAAAAAAATTAGAAGTTGGAAAAGGCACAACCTTAAAAAGGTTTCGTCCCCGTTCTATGGGTAGAGCAACAAGAATTAATAAAAAAACAAGCCATATTTTTATAAGTTTAATGGAGAGGTAAAAATGGGACAAAAGACACATCCAATTGGTTTTAGGCTTGGAGTAAATAAGACATGGGATTCTCGTTGGTTTGCAAAACGAGATTATGCCATCTTATTACATGAAGATATTAAGCTTCGTCGATTTATCCGCTCAAAGTTAGCAAATGCTGGAATAGCAAAAGTTGAAATTGAGCGTGCTGCAAATAAGGTGAAAGTCAACGTTTACACAGCTCGTCCCGGCATTGTCATTGGGAAAAAAGGTTCTGGAGTAGAATCTTTAAAAGCAGAAGTACAAGCGCTGACTAAAAATGAGGTGCTTTTAAACATTTTAGAAGTGAAAAAGCCTGAGGCGAATGCCCAACTTATTGCTGAAAATGTAGCGGCACAGCTTGTAAAGCGTGTAGCTTTTAGGCGAGCCATGAAAAAGTCTATGACTGCAGCGTTTAAGCAAGGTATTAAAGGCATTAAAATTCGTGTTAGTGGTAGGCTTGGTGGTGCAGAAATTGCGCGAACAGAGTGGTATAGCGAAGATTCCGTTCCACTACATACTTTACGAGCTAATATTGATTATGGATTTGCAGAATCTCGTACCACTTATGGGCAAATTGGTGTAAAGTCATGGGTCTATCATGGTGAGATATTAAATCTTAAAAAAGAAAAAATGCAAACAACAGGAGCATAAAAATGTTAGCCCCGAAACGTGTTAAGTGGAGAAAACATCAAAAAGGTCGCATGCGAGGAAAAGCAACTCGAGGGAATACTTTATTTTTTGGTTCTGTTGGATTGCAAGCAACCTGCTGTGGTCGTATTACATCTAAGCAAATTGAGGCGGCACGTGTTGCAATGACTCGTTATGTAAAGAGGGGTGGAAAAATATGGATTCGTATTTTTCCAGATAAATCTTTAACTAAGAAACCAGCAGAAACAAGAATGGGAAGTGGAAAAGGGAATCCAGAAGAATGGTGTGCAGTGATAAAACCAGGAAGAATTTTATATGAGATGGATGGAATTCCTAAGGAAGAAGCTATTGAGGCATTAAAATTAGCAGGTTTTAAGCTGCCCATTTCTGTAAAGGTTATTTCTGGTGAGCCCAAAGGTGTAGTGCACAATAAAACATCAAAAAATGAGCATACTGATAAACAAAGTTTAACAACGGAAGTCCTCCCAAAAGGTAGAGCAGCAGATCAGGCTAATACTGGAGTACAAAATGGCTAAGGAAAAAGTCCAAATACAGAATTTATCACTTGAAGAATTAAGGATTAAAAATGTAGTTCTTGAAGAGCAAATTTTTAAGCTTCGTATGCAAAAAGTGACTGGTCAGCTTGTAAATTCTGCACTTTTGAAAGCCGCTAAAAAAGAATTAGCACGTGTAAAAACTATTCAAACTAAGAAACAGGGGTAAGTAATAATATGAGTATAGCTGTAACAGAAACGCAAAACCAATCCCAATCGAAAAAAAGCACGCTTCAGGGTGTAGTGGTAAGTAATAAAATGCAAAAAACAATTGTTGTACGAGTTGATCGACGAGTTCGTCATGTTGAATACAAAAAATATATAACTCTTTCAAAGAAATATAAAGTTCATGACCCTGCTGAGCAGGCAAATCCAGGGGATTGGGTTGAAATTGTATCCTGCCGTCCGCAGAGCTTGGAAAAACGTTGGGCTTTAAGAAAAATTATTGAACATTCTAAGCTCCTTCAGCTTGAAGCACCTCAGGAAAAGGAACTGTAATATGATCCAAATGACAACGCGTCTTGATGTTGCAGACAATTCTGGAGCTAGAGAATTAATGTGTATTAAAGTGTTGGGTGGTACTAAAAGAAAATATGCAACTATAGGAGATATTATTGTGGTGGCTGTTAAAGAGGCGCTTCCCAATGCAAAGGTAAAAAAAGGAGATGTGGTCAAGGCAGTTATTGTACGTACAAAGCGGTCTTTGGCACGTCCTGATGGTTCATATATTCGTTTTGATACAAATTCTGCTGTTTTAATTAATCCACAATTAGAGCCTATTGGAACTCGTATTTTCGGTCCAGTAGCAAGAGAGCTAAGAGCTAAAAAGTTTACAAAAATTATATCTTTAGCGCCAGAGGTGCTGTAAAAGGAGTAAAGTTGTGAGTTGAGGCCCCCGAATATAATGAAACTCGCATATTTAAAGAGGTACTAAAATGTTTTTACAATCACAAGTTTTTCCACCCATTCGAAAAGGAGATACAGTTCAGGTTACCTCTGGACGTGAGAGGGGTAAGACTGGCAAGATAATTCAAGTTTTGTTTAAGAAAAATCGTGTTGTAGTGGAGAAGCTAAACATGGTAAAGCGTCATGCACGTCCAACTCAAAAGAATCCACAAGGTGTTCTTATGAAGGAAGCAGCGGTGCATGTATCCAATGTGCTTCTTGTCTGTCCAAAATGTAATCGTGGGGTTCGAGTTGGAAGAAAATTAGAAGGAGACAAAAAACTCCGTATTTGTAAAAAGTGTAAGACTACAGTTTAAGTTTATTAAAGGATAATTATGGCTGATAAAAAAGAAACTAAAAAAGAACAAGCTTCACAATCGACTAAAGTTAAAAACAAACCTGAAGCTTCTCCAAAAGTAAGAAAAGATGGTGCATCGAAATCTGCAAGCAGTGGCACTACTTTTGAAATAGAGGCAGGAAAACCTCGTAGTCCTGTAAATCCTCCTCGTTTAAAACTGCACTATGAAAAACAGATCCTTCCTATTCTTATGGAAAAGTTAAGCTTTAAAAATAAGATGGAGGCTCCAAAATTAGAAAAAATTGTAGTAAGCACATGTGTTCCAGATGCATTGGCGAATCCAAAAATTTTAGATTATGCTTCAAGTGAGCTTGCAGCTATCACTGGCCAAAAACCAAAAATTACAAGAGCTAAGAAGTCCATAGCAGCATTTAAACTTAGGCAAGGTCAAGCGCTTGGTGCCGTAGTCACTTTGCGTCGTACACGTATGTATGAGTTTTTTGATAGACTCGTTAATGTTGCTCTTCCACGGGTAAGGGATTTTAAGGGGATTAATCCAAAAAGTTTTGATGGAAGAGGAAATTATTCGCTTGGTATTAAAGAGCAAATTATTTTTCCAGAAATTAATTACGATAAGGTAGATAAAATTCGTGGAATGAATATTACAATTGCGACTAGTGCAAAAAATAATACGCATGCGCAAACTTTGTTAGCAGAATTAGGGATGCCTTTTAGGAAAACATAAAAGAGGTTTTTAATGTCTAAGAAATGTAAGTTGGTAGCAATAAATAGAAGTCCAAAATTCAAAGTTCGAAAACGTAATCGATGTCCACTCTGTGGTAGACCACGAGCTTATATGAGAGATTTTAATATGTGTCGGTTATGTTTTCGTGGTTTAGCCCTTAAAGGCGAGTTGCCTGGAGTGGTTAAGTCCAGCTGGTAGGAGATTTTTATGATGAGGAGTTTTTTATGTCCATGACAGATCCTGTAGCAGATTTATTAACTAGAATTAGAAATGGACAGCAAGCAAAACTTGAAAAGGTTGAAATCCCCGCGTCTCGCTTAAAAGCAAACCTTGTGAAGGTTTTAAGAGATGAGGGCTTCATTAAATCCTTTAATTTAGTTCGAGAAGATGGTTCTAGAGCATTAATTAAAGTTCAACTTAAGTATAGTGAAGACGGTGTGGCTGTTATTCGAGGCATCCGAAAAGTTAGTAGACCTGGTCTTAGGAGATACGTGGGATGTGAGGAAGTAGCGCGAGTCCGATCCGGCGCTGGTGTCGCTATTTTGTCAACATCCAAAGGTATTTTAACAGGAATACGCGCAAAAAACTTACGTGTTGGTGGCGAATATTTGTGTGAGGTTTGGTAAAATATGTCACGAGTCGGAAAACAGCTAATTAAATTACCTGCTGGGATTAAAACAGAGATCAATGGGAATGTTGTAAAAATTGAGGGCCCTAAAGGTAAACTCTCGCATATACTTCCAATGGGAGTTTCTGTAAAAGTAGACAACAATTTGTTGAGTATATTAAGGGATGACTCAGTTTTGAGCGCAAGGGCCTTACATGGATTAAGTAGAACTTTAGTTCACAATATGTGTGTAGGTGTTACACAAGGGTTTTCAAAAGAGCTTGAAATAGTAGGAGTGGGTTATCGTGCACAAACGAAAGGTAATACTTTGAGTTTGTCTTTGGGTTATTCCCATCCTGTTGAGTATAAATTACCAGAGGGAATTCAAGCAAAAGTAGAAAATAATACCAAGATTACCGTTTCCGGTGCTGATAAAATGCTTGTAGGGCTTGTAGCAGCAAAGATACGGGCATTTAAGGAGCCAGAACCTTATCAAGGCAAAGGAGTGCGATACTTGAATGAGGTTATAATCCGAAAACAAGGGAAAGCCGCTGGAGCAGGAGCGAAGTAATATATGGCAACTAAAATCCGTAAACACACAAGTTCTAAAAAAATTATTCGTTTTAAACGCAAAAAACGTATTAGTGCAACTTTAAGTGGCACAGCTCACAGACCACGACTTTCTTTTTTTAAAAGCAACGCCCATCTTTATGTACAAGTTATTGATGATGATAGAAGTACTACTTTAGTAAGTGCTTCAACGCTGGAACAAAAGATCAAAAATAATTTAGAAGGTGCAAAAAAATTGGGACAAGTTATAGCGAAAAAAGCACTAGAAAATAATGTGAAACAAATTGTTTTTGACCGGTCGGGTTACATCTACCATGGCAAAATGAAAGTTTTAGCAGATGCAGCTCGTGAAGCTGGATTGCAATTTTAGATTAGACCGGAGCTTTTACGGCCAAAGCTTCACATCATATGATGTGCGCCAAGGTCCAATGTAAAAGCGACAAATGTTAATGTAAAGAGAGGTGAGATTTGGGTGCAGTAGCAGATCAGCAAAAAGGTGAAGAATCTGAGTATGTAGATCGAGTGATACATATAAATCGTTGTGCAAAAGTTGTAAAAGGTGGTAGACGGTTTAGTTTTGCTGCAATTGTAGTTGTTGGTGACAAGAGAGGTCAGGTTGGACTTGGTTTAGGTAAAGCAAGTGAAGTTCCAGAGGCGATTAAAAAAGCAACTAAACAAGCTCGGAAAAACTTCATGATGGTCCCTATCAGAGGGTCAACAATTCCCCATGAAGTAATCGGTAGATTTGGTGCTAGCCAAGTTTTACTAAAGCCTGCTCCAGAAGGTTCTGGTGTGATTGCAAGTTCTACAGTTCGAGCTATTTTAGAATGCGCTGGCATTCATAATGTTTTAACAAAGTCATTGAGGCGTGATAATCCACACAATGTTGTTAGAGCTACTTTGAATGGATTACAACAATTAAGGCAGTTCGAAGATATTGCAAAAGTTAGAAATAAAAGTGTGGCTGAGATTTTATAAATAACCGGAGCATGTAAGTGATGTACGTGCGACAAAGAGCATGTGAGCGTTTACATAGTGTAAATGCAACAAAAAGATAATTTATAGGCAAGCTATGGTAAAATCAAACGAAAAACTAAAAAAGATTACGATTCGTATGAAAAAAAGTCTAATTGGTTGTACTAAAAGCCAAAGACAAACAATGCTTGGTTTAGGTCTAAGGCATTGTAAAGATGTTAGTACTTTAGAAAATACTTCTTCGGTGCGAGGAATGATTAAAAAATCGATTCATTTATTAGAGATTGTTTCTGAAACAAAGTGAATAAAGGAAAATTATGTTAAGGCTTGGTGAAATAAAAAATGCTGTAGGTGCTCATAGGGATGTAAAGCGTTTAGGTCGTGGGCAAGGGTCTGGGCGTGGTGGGACAGCTGGCAAGGGGAATAAGGGTCAGCTGGCTCGTACTGGTGGAAAAGTACGACGAGGTTTTGAAGGTGGTCAAATGCCACTATATCGTAGAATTCCGAAGCGAGGTTTTACAAATATTTTTCGTAAGCAATATGCTGTTATTAATTTAGACGACCTAAGTCGGCTTTCAATGGTTGAAATATCCCTCGAGAGTCTAAAAAGTGCAGGTGCTCTTAAAACTCCTTATAATGCTTTAAAAATATTAGGTAGAGGAGATATAAACAAGCCTATTAAAATTAGAGCACATGCAATTTCAGACTCAGCAAAACAAAAAATTGAGAAAGCTGGTGGCTCTGTAGAAATTGTAAGTTAATTCCATCTCATAGGAGGAGCACTACTGATGTCCGGTACAGCAGGACTTGTTAAAATTCCAGAATTACGAAAACGTATCCTTTTTACTTTATTTGTTTTAGCGGTTTATAGAGTTGGTGTGCATGTTCCTACTCCAGGAGTAGATAGTGCTGCACTTGCTCAATTTTTTGAAAATGCTAAAGGTACTATTTTTTCATGGTTTAATTTATTTTCTGGCGGAGCACTAGAACGTTTTTCTGTGCTGGCATTAGGGGTAATGCCTTATATTAGTTCATCCATTATATTTCAACTCTTAACTGTAGTGTGGCCATATTTGCATGAACTTCAAAAAGAAGGAGAGCAGGGACGTCGTAAAATTACTCAATATACACGCTATGGTACAGTGCTGCTTTGCCTCATTCAGGGATATGGGATATCTGTAGGGCTTGAACAAATGACAAATCCTCCAGTTGTGTTGTTACCAGGACTTAGTTTCCGTCTATTAACAGTTGTAACATTAACTGCAGGTACAGTTTTTTTGATGTGGCTAGGAGAACAGATCACAGAGCGTGGTATTGGCAATGGGATGTCACTTATTATTTTTGCGGGAATTGCTGCGGGTATTCCTAAAGGAATATCGAATACGGTGAGCTTATTTCGTACAGGTGAGATGTCTTTTTTTACATTGCTTGTAGTTGGAGCAATTATCATTGTAACTTTTGCGCTCATTATTTTTGTGGAGCGTGGCCAGAGAAGAATTCCAGTTCAATATGCGAAACGAGTTGTCGGTAGAAAAGTTTATGGTGGCCAGAACACTCACTTGCCTTTAAAAATTAATAGTTCAGGTGTGATTCCTCCAATTTTTGCTTCTTCTTTAATTATGTTTCCTGCTACCATTGCTACATTTGTCAATACGGAGTGGATGCAAAAAATTAGTGGGATGCTTCAACCTGGTGGGCTTTTTTACGATATTTTATATGTTGGGCTCATCGTCTTTTTTTGTTATTTTTATACAGCTGTTACTTTTAAAAGTGATGATGTCGCAGAGAATATGAAAAAATATGGTGGATTTGTTCCTGGTATTCGGCCTGGCAAAAAAACAGCAGAGTTTATTGACCATGTTCTTTCTAGAATTACATTGGGTGGAGCAATATATATATCTTTAATTTGTGTGCTACCTTCACTGTTGGCAGATAAAGCCAAGGTACCTTTTTATTTTGGAGGTACTAGTGTATTGATTTTAGTTGGAGTTGCTTTAGATACTGTTGCGCAGGTTGAGTCCTATCTTCTAACACGTAATTATGAAGGTTTTATTAAGAACGTTCGTATTCGTGGAAGAAGAGCTTGACTATGGTCTTAATTTTATTAGGTGCCCCTGGCTCTGGAAAAGGTACGCAAGCAAAACTTCTTATAGATAAACTCAAAATTCCTCAACTCTCTACTGGTGACATGCTGAGAGCAGCTATAAAAGAAGGTTCTGAGTTAGGTAAAAAAGCCTCAAATTATATGCTAAAAGGTCTTTTAGTTCCAGACTCTTTAGTGCTCGATCTTCTAGGGGAAAGAATTCAGCAAGCAGACTGTAATATGGGTTTTATTTTAGACGGGTTTCCTCGCAACTTGAATCAAGCAGAAGCTTTAGAGCAACTGTTACAAAGCTTTCAAAAAAAAGTAGATAGTGTTATCGCATTAGATGTAGACCAAAAACAACTTGTTCAGCGTTTAACTGGCAGGAGAACTTGTAAATCTTGTGGTGCAGGTTTTCATGTAGTTTTTAAATCTCCTCAAGTTACAGGTAAATGTGACCACTGTCATGGTGAGCTTTTTCAGCGTGAGGATGATGTAGAGTCAGTAATTAAAGAGCGTCTTCAAGTATACGAAACACAAACTGCCCCGCTATTAGAATATTATAGAAAAAAAGAAATTTTGGAGAAGGTAGAGGGGATTGGTTCACCTACCCAAATTTTACAGATTATTTTAGATATATTTCATCGAGATAAAGGCCGTGTGTCCCAATGATCCAAATTAAATCCCCTCGTGAAATTGCTATAATGAGAAAAGCTGGACAAATTACTGCACAAATATTGTCTGAGCTTGTTCATATAATAAAGCCAGGGTTATCAACAGCTGAGCTGGACGTTGTAGCTGAAAAACTTTGTAAAGACTATGGAGTTATTCCAGCGTTTAAAGGGTATAAGGGTTTTCCATGTACTTTGTGTGTTAGCGTTAATGAGCAAGTAGTTCACGGGATCCCTTCTTCTCGTGTAATTCAAGAAGGTGACATTGTTGGACTTGATTTTGGTGTGATTTTGGATGGTTATTATGGAGATTCTGCTGTAACAGTTGGAGTTGGACAAATTAGTGAGCAAGCCAAAAAACTTTTAGAAATTACAAAAGAAGGCCTTAACAAAGGAATTGAGCAAACTGTGGCTGGAAACAAACTCTTTGACATTTCTTACGCAATCCAGAATTATGTTGAATCTTATGGCTTTTCTGTGGTAAGGGAATTTGTTGGTCATGGTATTGGTCGAAACTTGCATGAAGAGCCTCAAGTTCCAAATTATGGTCCGAAAGGCAAGGGACTTCCTTTAAAAGAAGGAATGGTATTAGCAATCGAACCTATGATTAATATTGGAGCCCACGCAGTGCGTATTGAGCCGGATGGTTGGACAGCAGTTACGGTAGATCGCTCACTGTCAGCTCATTTTGAGCATACAGTTGCGATTACTACGAATGGTCCAGAAGTTTTAACGTTACTATGACACTACAACAGGAGAGACATGCCAAAAGAAGATGCAATTGAAGTAGAGGGTACAGTTCTAGAACCTCTACCCAATGCAATGTTTCGTGTTGAATTGTCTAATGGGCATCGAATTTTGGCACATGTTTCAGGAAAAATGCGGATGCACTATATAAAAATTTTATCTGGAGACAAAGTTACAGTAGAACTATCTCCGTATGATTTGAATAGAGGTCGGATTACTTATAGAGTTAAGTAACGAAAGAAACTGAAAGTATTGGACTTATATACAAGGATTTATATGAAAGTAAGAGCTTCTGTTAAAAAGATTTGTGAAAAGTGTAAAATTATTCGAAGACGCGGTGTTGTGAGAGTCATGTGCTCCAATCCCCGTCATAAACAGCGGCAAGGTTGATCGCGAGTACAAAAAATATCGCGCTTAAAAGGAGAAAAATGTGGCACGAATTTCAGGTGTAGATTTACCAAGAAACAAGCGCATGGAAGTTGCTTTAACTTATATTTATGGAATTGGGAAACAGTCTGCACAAAAAATTTTGAATGAATGTGGAATTGATTGTAATAAGAAAGCCGATGCCTTAAATGAGGTAGAGGTTTCAAAAATTCGCGATGTTATTGATAAGTCTTTTAGAGTCGAGGGAGATTTAAGGCGTGAAACCAGCATGAATATTAAGCGCTTAGTAGATTTAGGTTGTTATCGGGGTACTCGCCATAGAAAAGGCTTGCCTGTACATGGTCAAAGAACTCATTCTAATGCAAGAACCCGTAAGGGGCCAGCCATACCGATTGCAGGAAAAAAATCTATTAAAGCAATGAAAGGATAAAAGTTTGTATGAGTGAAGTAAAAGAAGAAATAAAAGAAAAAAAATCTACGCAGCCAAAGGTATCTTCCAAAGGTGAAGTAGTCAAAGGCGCGGTAGAAGCTGTTTCGAGTGCTACTGCGACTGAAGGTGCAACTTCATCTGTTCGCAAAAAAAAATTAAGAAAAAATATTTCTTCAGGAAATGTCTATATTCAAGCTTCGTTTAATAACACAATTGTAACCGTAACCGATACTGCAGGAAATGCTATCTGCTGGTCTGCGGCAGGTGCAAAAGGCTTTCGTGGTTCTAGAAAAAACACCCCCTTTGCTGCTCAAGTTGCTGCAGAAGATGCTGCACATAAAGCAGTAGACCATGGGATGCGATCTGTTCAGGTTTTTGTAAATGGTCCTGGAGCAGGTCGAGAGTCTGCTTTACGAGCGTTGCAAGCTGCAGGGTTAAGGGTGACATTTATTAAAGATACTACACCTATTCCACACAATGGTTGTAGGCCACCAAAGCGTAGGAGAGTATAAAAATGGCGCGTTATCGAGAATCAGTTTGTAGACTTTGCCGAAGAGAAAACCAAAAGCTCTTTTTAAAAGGGGATCGTTGCTATTCTGACAAGTGTAGCTTTGAACGTAGAAGTTACCCTCCTGGGCAGCATGGTTTGGGGAGAATTAAGTTTTCCGAATATGGTTTACAACTTCGTGAGAAGCAAAAAATGAAGCGTATCTATGGATTAGTAGAGCAGCAGTTTCGTATTACCTTTGATCGTGCCGAAAGAATGAAGGGTGTGACTGGTTCTAATCTTGTAAGCCTTTTGGAAAGGCGTTTGGACAGCGTAACATATAGATTGGGTTTTGCTAGCTCCAGAAGTGAGGCAAGGCAGCTCGTTCGTTATAGGCATCTTTTAGTTAATGGTAAAACCGTTAATATTCCATCTTATTCTGTTCGCAAAGGCGATGTAGTTGAAGTAAAAGAAAAAAGCAGGAAAATGCTTCCTCTTTTAGCTGCACTAGAAGGATTAAAACGGAGAGAGGTTCCACAGTGGTTAATGTCTGAGCCCGCTCAGTTTAAAGGTCAGGTGCGTGATTTGCCAAGCCGAGATGATGTTACTATTCCAATGGAAGAACGATTGGTTGTGGAACTGTACTCCAAATAAAATTTTATTTAAATTAAAAGCCATATAGCGAGTACCGAGCAAAGCGCAGGAAACTTGTTTATATAAAGAAAAGGAGAATAAAAATGACAAATGTAGCCACTCAATTTACTGCAAAAAACTGGAGAGATCTAATTAAACCAAAAGCACTAGATGTGGATAAAGAAGCACTAACTGCTTATTTCGGAAAATTTGTTGCAAAGCCTTTAGAGAGAGGATTTGGAATAACGTTGGGTAATGCATTAAGGCGTGTTCTGCTTTCTTCATTGCAAGGCGCAGGAGTAACTGCAGTAAAATTTGAGGGAGTGCTGCATGAGTTCACTTCAATTCCAGATGTAACAGAAGATGTGACAGAAATAATTTCTAACTTAAAGGAAGTACGATTTAGAATGCTGGATGTAGATCAAGCTACAGTCCTTATTAATAAAGAAGGACTTGGAGAGGTATTGGCAAAAGATATTGCAACGGGTGAACATGTGGAAATTTTAAACCCTGAACAACGTATTGCAACGCTGGGAAAAGATGCAAAATTTAGAGCAGAATTTATTATAAAACGAGGACGCGGATATGTTTCTGCAGAAAATAATAAGGGAGAGGATCTGCCAGTTGGATGGATTCCCGTGGATTCATTTTTTTCACCAGTTAGAAAAGTGAACTATACTGTAACACAATCTCGTGTAGGACAGAGGACAGATTATGATCGACTTACATTGGAGGTTTTGACAGATGGATCTATTGTTCCTGAAGATGCTGTTGCGCTAGCTTCAAAAATTTTAAAAGATCAATTATCTGTATTTTTAAATTTTGTAGAAGAGCCAGAGCCAGAAGTTAAAGAGCAAGAGCAAGTAGCGCCTGAATTTAATCCTAATCTTTATCGTTCAGTAGATGAACTAGAGCTTTCAGTTCGTTCAGCCAACTGTTTGCAAAATGCCAATATCAAATATATTTATGAGTTAGTTCAAAAAACGGAAACTGAGATGCTGAAAACGAAAAATTTTGGCAGGAAATCACTGAATGAAATAAAAGATATTTTAGTAGAAATGGGACTTAGTTTAGGGATGCGGTTAGATGGATTTGTGGTTCCTACAACTCCACCTAAACCAAATGACAGCGATGTGGATGAGAATAAATTGATGAACTTGAAAAAAACAGAGTTAAATGCAGATGATGACGATGATTTAGAGTAGAGATTGCTAACGGAGGAGATTTCTTATGCGACATTTAGTAGATGGCAGAAAATTTGGAACAAACACTTCACATAGGAAAGCGATTTTTCAAGTGTTAGCGAATCATTTGATTAAGAAAGAACAAATTACAACTACAATTCCAAAAGCAAAAGAGCTCAGGCGCGTTGTAGATAGGCTTGTAACACTTGGAAAGAGAGGCACCCTCCATGCGAAACGATTGGTTTTTGATCGCACAAGAAACCGTGAAACAGTTCAAAAACTTTTTTCAACATTAGCTGAGCGATATGCTAAACGCCCAGGTGGGTATACGCGGGTTTTGCGTCTTGATGGGGTAAGATGGGGAGATGCTGCAGAGCTTGCGGTTATAGAACTTGTAGATCGGCCTGTTTTAGAGAAAAAGAAAAAAGCAAAAAAATCAAAACAACAGGTAGAAGCTCATGATCACGATCATGAGCACGATCATGATCATGCGACAGAACATGCACATGATAAAAAACACTCGCACCATGCTCCAGGAGCAGATCAGGGAAAGGTGTCAGGTAAAGGGATTCTAAATAAAAGCAAAGGGCTCTTTTTTAGAAAAACTTCAACCCAAAGCAGTGGCGGTGGTGGGAAAAGTGGTGGCTCTAGCTAAGCAGTGACTGCTCAGACTAGCACTACCCGGAGGATGTGTGGCCAGGAGCATGTACGTGATGTGCATGCGACAAGACCCAATATACATGTACGTGATGTAAATGCGATAAAGCGTAATGCAAACCCGACACAATACAGCGTTAAGCAGTTCCCATAACCCATAGTTATGTTGTAGTTTATTAATGTTTGTATTAATATTTTACAATATGTATGAAAGCGCCCATCATTAAACCTGTTATTGAACCTATCTTAGATTTTGTGCGTAGCCGAGGTGTTTCCGTCAAGAGTGCCACACAAATATTCATGCAGTTTCATGTATTAAAACATCTCAATTGGAGTACAGCTCGTTTTATGGGAGGGACTGCACTTGTTATGGGTTATCAGAATCCCCGTTTTTCCGAAGATGTTGACCTGACCCATGTTAAAAAACCTCTCGCTCTTAAAGAGGCTCTTTTGAAAGCATCCCAGGAGATTGAAACTTGGCTTGGAGACCCAGTTAATTTGCTGGCTCCAAACAAGTCTACGAACAGTACCTGGAGGCTTATTTGTCAGCATAGTGAAGCAGATTCCACTCGGCTCCACATCGATTCACAGATCTATCCAGCACATTCCACAAGACCCCTCGTTGTAGAATTTCCGTCTCTGAATCCTATTGTGGTACAAGCCCTGTCTCTTCAAGAAATTCTAGCAGAGAAAATTTTAGCACTAGCCTATCGACGTTATTTAGGGGGGAGAGATCTTTTTGATATTTGGTACCATTGTTTTCGTCATTCAGATTGGGAATTACAGTTTGTGGAGATCCAAAAATATCTAAAGTTAAAGCTTAAGGACCGTAAGATAAGTGAACAGGATCTCTGGACTCACCTTGAAAAGAGGGTGGGTGGTAGCGCTGATCTTACGCGGGCACGCCAGGAATGGATGCGATATCTCCCACACCAGTTCCAGCAGGATTCTATTTTTTCAGAAATCCTTAATCGGAGTAAATTTTTAATGTCTTTTAGAAAGATTTAATATGAATCAAATGCAGCTCGTTCGAATCATGGACGAATATGATAAAAAAAATGGGAAAAAAATTTTCCGCCTAGCGGAGATTTCTGCACTACTTCAGACATCGCCCCAAAGTGCTGGAATGTTGCTTTTAAGAGCCATGAAAAGTGAAATTGTTTTTAGAGTAAAAAGCTATTGGATTAATCAACGAAATCCTCCAACTCTTGAAGAATTGGCGTTAACATTGAGATTGCCGTCTTACATTTCATTTGAGAGTGCATTATATCAACATGGAATTTTGTCACAAGCTCCTCAAGGTGCACTGACCCTTGCGACCATTAAACGACCTGAAAAAATAAATACACCACTGGGTACAATCCAATATATCCATATTAAGCAAGATATTTTTTTCGGATATGACAAAAATCGTTTAGCGACAGCAGAAAAAGCCTGGCTGGATCTTTTGTACATTCGCAGCTTGCGCAATCGAAATCCAGTTCTTTTTGAAACTTTTTATCCGGAGGAATTGAATGGAAAACTAATTCATAAACTGATCGGGAGCTTTCCTGACCGAGTCATGAATTGGGATAGGCAAATCAGGTTTAATAAATGATGCCAAGCATGATCTAAGAGAAAAATCGCATTAGTTTACCTAATTTTTTCAAGAAAAGTGTCGAAATTTTATACAATTATTCAGTTCGTAAACGTTTTTTAAAAAAATCTTGTAATTATGGGACTGTTGCCGAACACCCTTTCTGCTGCAAATTGTCCTTTTGTGCTACGACTGCGTCAGCTTTGTAAAAGTCGTTCAACGTAGCGAATCTGCTACGTTTTCACTCCTTTTACTGCATCTTCCTTGTCTCGCTACAAAAGTATCAATTTTCGCTACGAAAAGTGTTCGGCAACAGTCCCATTATGAGGCCCGTATTTATAAGAGACTTGCTTCTATGTATAATATACTATAATAGTATGTTATTAAGCATTAGGGTCACAATCTGCGCTTTTGGGCTTTTTTTGAGTGAGAATGAGTTTGTCTTTGCTCAGCAACAAAAAACCAATGTTTCTGATTTCAAAATAAAAGAAGAGTGCCTGAAAAAAGGGAGCACACTCCCTAATCCTCATTGTGATCATGACTGGGCATTGCGGAATGGAAACTCTTTAAATTTTGTACACCAGCACTATATGGATAGTCTTGTCGAACGAGTTAAAAATGCCTCAGATCTTTCAGGGTTTTATCAGGATGGGATTTGTTTAAATAGTGAAGATCAAGGCCAGTGCGTTGAACGGCTCCAAAGAGAAGCTTTAAATTCAAAAATTCAAATTAGAGAAGAAACCTTAAAATACAACAAAGGCAGACTAGATATGTTAGATGAGCGAGTAAAACTTGCAGCTCCCACAGCAGCTGATACTCCTGTAAAAAATTCTGTTCTGAATGATCTTTATAAGTTTAGCAGGACTAAAAATAAAATCCCTTATAACTTGCTCTCTCCTCAGTCGGTATCTTTTGATACTGATGTAAAAGATCCTGTGATTTTAGAAAAGGCAGGAAAACTAAAAGAAGTTGAAAATGTACCTGCACCAATACAAGATTTAGAAAGACGCAGACAGTTAGCATTAGATGAACGGGATTTAGAGATAGAAAAATCTTTAAATGACACTAAGCTGAATAAAAAACTAGAAAAAGCTCTTAAAGATGAAGGGCCGCAAGATAAGATTTCAGAAAAAAAATACAAGCAAGATGTCTTAAAAAAGAAAAGAGCACTTGCAGATTTTAAAAAGAAAAAATTAAAACAACCTGCTTCTAGTCCTTTAGCACCTAGTGAAGGGATGCAGACTCTCGAAGCTACAATGGATGCATTTCATGCAGAAGCATTAAAAGAAAGTCCAGGAAAAGGCTTAGCTGAAGCAGGTGACAAGCAGTTGGGGGCAACCCCTACTATTTCTTATAAAGAAGATGGGAAAAAAACACCTCAAACTCTGGATGAGGAACTTCATGATTTGCTCGCAAGTCCCGATTCGATTACTCCAACGCACTAAGCCGAGATATTGCATTTAAGTTGGTAGCGAGACAAGCAAGATGCAAGCTAGTGAAGCGAGCGCAGAAGTTTTTAAGCGAGGCATATCCAGGGCGATATGTTGAGCTTAAAAATCTTCGAGTACGCTGCAATAGCGCCGCAGATTGGTTGTCGCAGTAGAACTTAAATGCAATATCTCGGCTAAGAGTGCCTATAAAAAATTTAGGAACTTCTTAAACGTATCCTAAATTAGAAAATCTAAATTCTTTGCAGCCAGATTTTTAGGCGGGCCTTACCTTGGATCTTTTTTTCTTTAGACCGGGTGATGATTACTTTTGTTTCACCTAATTTTAAAAGCTCTTGATTGAGTTCTTTATATTTTTCTAATGGGATAAAAATATCAAACATAATACCGCCTGGCAGTTCAGTCCCTGGGGGGACTTGTTCATCTGCTGGCTGAAATTGAACATCTGAAAGAGCTGTTAAAATAGAAGTTTTAAGGGTATCAGGAGCGTCAGTTTTAATGAGGATTCGATATACTTTGTCGGAGGAAGGCTTATCTGATCCTTTTCCAGCAAATTCGGTTTCAGGTTTAATGTTTGTATTTACAACAGGGGTTAGATTTTGCACTGGTGAATTATTCTCAGGGTGTTCTTCAGCCGTTTCATTAAGTCCAGATGTAAGTTCTGCAATACTATATAAGTCCAGCCTACGTTCTTGCCAAAACTCATAGAGTCTTTTTATTTGTGGGATGGCAAAAACAATACCCAACACAAGGCTCGTTGCTAAAGCACCTTCAAAAAGTACTTTAATATACCATGGTGCTGCAGCCCAATTTAAAGCCCAGCGGCGCCCTTCTTTAACTAGCAAAGGAGTAATGGGAAATGTTTTTAATTTTTCAGGAAGGACATATCCAATATTATTTCTAAATTCCATTATAGATGAAATTCTCCGTTCTAAAACTTGTTTACATTCCTTACAAGTTCCAATTTGTTTTTGTATTTCTTCATAGTTTTTCATATTTACATCCTGTAAATGTTCGGGTGGAATGATAGGAGTCTTTTCAGAGTTGTCTAAATCTACATCCTCTAAAGCTTCACGGGTATAAATACAGATGTGCTCTTGATTGGGAAATACCGGAGCATTCACAGGACGGGAATGCGACAAATTATAATGAATTCTATGTTCACTGTGGGTTCGATTTTGAAATAATTTTGCTCTTGCAAGTTCAAGGCGTGTTCGAATAGAGCCTTCTGGTCTTTCTGCAATTGAAGCGATTTCCTTACAAGTAAACGAAAAGTGATCTCTAAGAAGTAATAGTAACAGCTCTTCTTTTGAAAAATTTAGGACTGAAGAATTTATTGAGCTTAAATCCTCCAGACGTGTATGCAACAAAGGATCATGATGAGATTGTGATAAGGCATCCAGAGCATGACCGAGCGGAGCTTGCGGAGCGCTCCAATGATGGGATTGCAATATGGTATTTGGAACTTTTGCTTTACTATTTTTCAAAATGGTTTGATACGTCACTCTTAAACATACAAGGTGGACATAGCGTGAGTAGCCCGAGCTAGGGATAACGCTGAGAAGCTTTTGAGCAATATTTTGTAAATTTTCAATGGCATCTGTCTGTGATAAAAACCAACGCAAGAGGGAAAAAATTAAAGGTGCATTTTTTTCATACACAATGGCTGCTGAAATTTTTTTCTGCTTTGGGTTGTTTTTTTCTGATTTTTTTTCTAATGCGGATTGCTGATGTGCCACTTTAAGTACATCTTCCATCGGTCTGGAGCAGAGTTCAAGCGGTATCGAATAATAAAAGTGGGGAGCCACTGTGGTTCAGCAGGCTTAGCAATCAGTCTCATTTTAGCTTGATTGGGAGTTCTGCCACCCTTTTCTTGATTACATTCGATGCATGCAGTTACAATGTTACTCCAATCCTTTTGCCCACCTTGCACTGCAGGGATTACGTGGTCCAAAGTTAGTTCATGGCGGTGTCGCTTGTATCCACAGTATTGACATGTAAACTGATCCCTTAAAAAAATATTTGCTCTTGAAAAGCGAATGAGATTTTTGCGGGGTTTAAATGGAATAAAACGAATCAATCGCAGTACTGCAGGCAAACGGATTGATAAACTAACGGTTCGAATCTCACGATCATATTCCTCTAAAACCTCTACTTTCCCTTGAAATAATAGATGCATGGCTTTTTGCCACGATACAATTTTTAATGGTTCAAAAGACGAATTTAGGACGAGAACATGGTCCATTTTTTTCCTATATGAGTTTCCTTAATAGTACTCGTAATAATTATATCGCAGAGTTGTATTTTGTCCAAAACTTCAAGAATTTCACAAAGAGTGTTATGGGTGTGATATGAAGATTCTTAGAGGATTTTTTTTCCTAGTTGTTATCGGATTCGCATTTGCATATTGGATGGCTACAAGGCCGCCACAATCCAATGAACTTGAGAGTTCTCAAAAGCTTGAGTTTTCATTGCAGGATATTAAGAAAAAAATGGTTTCCCTTCAAACGTATAAGGGGAGACCTGTTTTATTAAATTTTTGGGCAAGTTGGTGTCCTCCATGTATTGAAGAGTTGCCTAGTCTCTTAGAGTTTTCAAACTGGGCAAAAGAGCAGTTTCAATTACAAACTATTGCGGTCAGTGTGGATGAAGCTTGGGAACCTATTTTAAAGTTGTTTGAAAAAATCAAATGGGATTCTCAAAAAACTAGTTCTATTATTTTTTTAATAAACCCAGATGCCCAAACTGCAAAGCAATATGGAGTGACAAAATATCCAGAAACTTATTTAATTAATAAGGATTTTAAGATAGTTCATAGGTTTATAGGACCACAGGATTGGATGACTAAGGAGATGCATCAATGGTTTATAAAAAATTTAAAATAATATTTTTAAAAGCAGGTTTTTTATTGCTCTTTTTTTGTATTTTTTTCGTAACTTTAGTTCAAGCGCGCAGCAAAGAAGAAACTCAAGAGCAAATCCAGAGAAACCAATCGACAATAGAAAGAATTTTAAAAAGTCTCGAAACTATTCAAAACAATATTGAGGTGGGTCAAAAAAACTTATTAATGTTAGAAAGAGAGCTAGCAGCAAAGCAAAAATCAAATGAAGAAACTAAAAAAAATATTTCTCGTGCAGAGAAGTCTTTAGAAGAAACCCAGAATTCAGAAGAGGATTTTAAAAGAAGTCTTGCTAAAGACATTGAACAAGTAGAGAGCACAAAAAAAGATGTAGATAAACTAAAAAATCGTCTTTTCCAATTGCAAGAGAACTTAAAAATTCTTCAAGAAAATATTCAAATTGGTCGTGAGAATATTGAAAAAATTGCAAAAGCACGTGAGTTTTGGGAAAAACATATGCGTTCTTATAAAGCAGCAGTCAGCGAATTAGCGCTACTTCAAAAAGAGTTGGAATCCCAGTACCAAAGTCAAAAGGATAATATAGAAAAAAATGCCTCTGAAAAAAAGAAATGGGAAAAGCAACTTGAAAAAAATAAAAAAGAAATTGAAGAACTAGAAGAAGAGCTCAAGAAAAATTAAACATCTCCGATATTTTTTTCCTATTACTACTATGAAGCTTATCCGCTATACCGTGAAGATTTACACGGGCCAGATATGCCAAGCGTTCCAACTGTTACAGAACAAATGCAAGATGAGATGAGTACAAATATATTTACGAGCCGTGTGGAAACTAGCATTCGTGACGCTGCAAAAGATTTTAATGACACGAAAAGAGTTCCCAAATTCTTTTTTAAACCAGAACAAGTACAAACCTGGAAAAAAGTCCAAGCAAGTCTTTTAGAGGATGCACTAAAGACATGTGATGAAGTAGGTGACCCATTGATTAGGGATGCTGTCCAAGCTGCGCGCACCAAACTACAAGCACAAAGTGGATCTCAAGCCGTGCCAGCAGCAGAGAAAAAAAGTCAGGGGACACAAGTACGATAAAACTATTGAAATGTATTTTGTGTGATTTGATCTAAAGCAGAAAAAACAAGTTCATAGGTTGGTAAAAAGCGTTCTTCTTCTAACAAAATAGAAAGTTTTGCTTGAGTGGATGGTTTTTTAGGAGCAAACAAAATACAACTGTCATCGTGTGGCTCAATGCTGATTTCATAAGTGCCGAGCGCTTTTGCTTTTAAAATAATTTGTTCTTTGTCCATGGTAATAAGAGGTCTTAAAACAGGTAGCTTAGTTGCTTCTTCTATAGAGCATAAGTTTGTAAGAGTTTGACTAGCAACTTGTCCAATGGCATCACCTGTCACAATAGCTTTTGCATTTTTGCGAATCGCAAACTCTTCAGCGATTTTCATCATAAGACGACGGTAATGAATGGTGCGGTATCTCTCATTACACACATCGCGCACTGCTTTTTGGATTTCTAAAAAAGGGACTAACCACAGCTCTAGTGGCACAGGGCTTAATCGATTTAAATGTTCTACTAAGCGCTTAACCTTTAAAATAGAGTCTTCAGATGTAAACGGTTTGCTGTGAAAGTGTAAAAAAATAGGCAGGCATCCTCGTCTCATGACTTCAAACCCAGCGACTGGAGAGTCAATACCGCCTGAAAGTAAAACTACAACACGCTCCGACGGAATTAAGGGCAAGCCCTTTACTCCAGAAAATTCAGTGCTGTACACAAGCGCATGCTTGTGCCGTATTTCAATTCCTAATTTTAAATCTGGTTTGTCTAAATCCACATTTAATTTTGGATAAAGATTTTTTATTTGTGTGCCTAATTGCATTTCTAATTCCTGTGATCGGAGTGGAAAGTTTTTATTTATTCTCCTTACTCTTATCGCAAAAGTTTGAAGGCTGGGATTGCGTTGCAGCTCTTGTTTTGCCCACTCTGTAGCTGCTGGAAAAATCAAATCTTCTTTAGGTTCTGTAATCATACAAGGAGCAATGGCTGCGATACCCCCCAATTTAGAAAGTTGATTTAAGAGCAAAGTGAAGTCCGAGTTTTTTTTGTCAAGCAGTATAGCAGTTCTTCCACTTAGTGAATAAATTCTTCCTGTTGTACCAACAAACTCCGAAATGTTTCGATGGAATTGCTTTTGAAAAATTGGCCGATTTTTACCCTTCAGTGCAATTTCATGGCTACGGATTAAAAGGTGGGTTGTGAGCGGATTGAGTGAAATTGCATTCATTGTATTTTGTGCTGCTTTATGATTTGGATAAGTAATGTTGTAAAGCCATCCACTTCTTCTAGTGTATTGTTATGGGCAAGACTTACACGGATAGAGGAAAGCGCCCTCTCCTTTCCCAATCCCATTTTTAGCAATGTTTCGTTTGGTTTAGGGTTTGTGGAGTGGCAAGCTGATCCAGCAGATACACAGTAACCCTGCATGGCTAGTGCTTCTAAAGTTACTGAAGCAGGTAATTGAGGAATAGAAAAATTAATGGTTTGTGGAGATCTGTTGAGACTGGTATTTGCAGGTCCGTTTAAGAGAACTTGAGCTGGCAGTGTTTTTATGAAGTGGTCTCTCAGTCCTGTGATATGTTTTAGGTTTTGATCAAAGTTTTTTATTCCCCAATCAATTGCAGTGCAGAGCCCACCAATTGAAGGAACAGGAACTGTTCCAGGGCGTATTCCCCATTGGTGTGTTGAGCCATAAAGCAGGTTTCCGAGTTTAGGATTTCTTGTTTGAAAGCGAGGGCCAAGAACTAAAACTCCAATGCCTTTTGGTCCTCCAATTTTGTGACCACTAATGCTCAAAAGATCAATGCCTAGTTCTTCAAAATCAATTGGAATTTTTAAAAAAGATTGGACTGTATCTGTATGAATTAAAGCATCAGGTTGTTTTTTGCGAATGATGCTACAAATAGTTTTTAAATCTTGAATGACACCGATCTCATTTTGTATATGGTGGATGCTAATAAGTTTTGTGCGAGAATTGAGTTCAGATTCTAAATGGTTCAAGTCAAGTGATCCTTCTGAATTGACCTTTATCCAGCTGATAGAGGCTCCTAATTGTTCTAAAGCTGCAAACACATTTTTAACTGAATCATGTTCAATGCAAGAGGTAATGAGTTTGCTCTTGGATGTGTTCGATAACCACTGAATGCCTTGAGTGAGTCCGCCAAGAGCTCCCCAAATGGCAAGGTTGTTTGATTCTGTGCCACCTGAAGTAAAAAGTATGTGTTGTGGTGGTACTTTAAAATGCCTCCCAAGCTTTTCTTGAGCTTGACTTAAAATTTCTTGTGCTAGCCTACCAATTTTATGGGATGAACTGGAGTTTCCATATATGGTTGCATTGAGCTCGTTTAAACGTTCCAATGCTATGGGTAGCAACGGTGTTGATGCTGCATTGTCAAAGTATATTACAGGCGGTACATTATACATAAAAGGACCAAAGTTTCCATGAAATCCGTTACGTCATCCCTTGCTAAAGAAATTTCTAACTTTATACCACAAGTTGCAGATGATCTCTACACCCTTCGTACATACAGCAAAGATCTTTGGCCCAGGAATTTGATTCAAAGTCGTGAAGAGCGATTGGAAAGTTCTCCGATTGATCTTGTTGTTTGGCCTGAAAATATTAAAAAACTTTCCCAGCTTGTAAAATATGCTAACGAAAAAAACTGGATTTTATATCCTTATGGAGCAGGAAGTGGGGTTTGTGGTGGGGCTACTGCTGAACCAAGAGGTCTTTCTCCTCAAATCGTCGTGGATTTAAAAAAAATGGATAAAATTGAAGCACTAGATCCCATTTCTCAAACAGCAAAGGTTCAAGCTGGAATGATTGGACAAGTTTTAGAAGAAGATTTGAATGCCAGGGGATTTACTTTAGGACATTTTCCCTCTTCTATTTATTGTTCTTCGTTTGGTGGATATCTAGCGACTCGTGCAGCAGGCCAGCTTTCTACTTACTATGGAAAAATTGAAGATATGATTTTAGCGCTAGAAGGGGTTTTGCCTACAGGGGAGATTTTTAATACGCCTCTAGCTCCACGGATGTCCATTGGACCTGATTTTTCTCAATTTTTTTTGGGTTCGGAAGGGGTTTTTTCTTTCCTAACTTCTGCGTGGGTAAAAATTCATCGCCTGCCTGAGCAAAGAAGCTTTTTGTCTTTTGATGTGCCATCAACTGAGAAAGCCTTGGAAGGCGTCATGCATTGGATTCAATCAGGACTTAGGCCAGCTGTTGTGCGAATTTATGATGAGGATGAAAGTAGGATGCTCCATGGGCTAAAGTCTGGAGTCCGTTTGTTGGCAATTGTGGAGGGAGAGCGCCGTTTAACTGAATTTACTGCAAAAACTTTGGCAGAGACTTCTCGTCAGTATTTTAGATGGGTTGAACTGGGTGAAGAATACGCTCAGCATTGGTGGTCTCATCGTTATGATGTAAGTTATATGCAACAAAAAATCTTAAGTCACAGGCATATGATTCTAGATACCTTTGAAGTGTCTACCACATGGGATAGGCTTCCTTCTCTTCATAAGATCGTTAAGCAAGTTTCGAAGCATTTTGAAGGGGAGGGAATGTTAGTGATTTTAGCGCATTTTTCTCATTTTTATCATTGTGGTGGAAATATTTATTTTACACTTTGTGGGCGCTCTAAAGAAGAAAAGACAGTCGAGTTTTATGATAAGGTTTGGGATGAGCTTTTAAATGTTTGTGAAAAGCAAGGAGCAGCGATTAGCCATCACCATGGCCTTGGAAGACTTAAGGTAAAATCCTTTATGAAGCAACGTGGTGTTTTATTTGATGTGCTAAAGAAGATTAAAAATGAATTGGATCCAAAACATATCCTCAACCCTAAAAACTTGGGTCTTTAAGAAAAAAGTTCTTGTGTTCAGTTCGCGCTTTGAGCGTGATCCGCAAGCATGTTTTTATTGTCCTGAGATGTGTCGTTTTTCTTGTCCTGTAGCAGAAAATTTACGAGATAATACCGTCACACCACGTGGAAAAATGTCTCTCATTCATCTTTTAGAAAAAGGAAATTCTCTTGAAACCATTACAGGAACCCGTGAGAACTATCTCTGGGTTTTAGAACAGTGCACGGGTTGTGGAAGGTGTACAGAGCACTGTGTTTATGAGATTGATGTTAGCGCACGTTTAAGAAAACAAAGAGAGTTGTATTTTTTAGAGCACCAACAGTTAACAAGTTTTGAGCAGCCACAAGTTTTTGCCGGAGCTTTTACAACCAAAACATTTACAGAAAGTAAATGTTCCAAAGTGGAATGTAAAAGCGACCAAATATCAGGGACGGTACTTTTATGTGAAAAAAGTAAAAAGCAGTGGTGGTTAAATAAACCAAATCTTTTAAGCGAACTCCATGTAGATTTTGTTGAAGAGGTTAGCCTTCCTTCTCTAGACTGGTCATGGGGACGTGTTTCGAAAGAAACAGTTTCACAAATAAAAAAAGTTTTTTCTAAATGCAAAAAGGTGTGGGTCGAGTCTCCTGAGACTGCTTGGTTTTTAATGAACTGTGGTTTGGATGTTCGCCATGTTTGGCAAGGACTTTTTCGTTTCATCCAAAAAGTGGACTGGGATCCAGATACGACGTTTCATGAAAGTTACCACCTCACAAGACTCATGCCGAATGCAGGCTATTCAATTCCAATGTACGAACGAGGACTGATGCCCTTTCACCGAGGAGTCAATGTTTTAGATTGTGGAGGCGAAGGGTTTTATAAAAAAGCCCATCCTCAAAATGCAAAAGGAATTGGAGAGCGGTTTCTTTTTGATCTTACAAAGGATGGGCGCAAGCTCTCAAAGCTAGTGTGTCAAAGCCATGCTTGTATTGAACATTTAAAACCTTTAACTCAAGCACAAGTGAGTTATTGGTTAGATTATGTTTAAGGATTTTCTTCTGAGAAAGAATCGTCTTTTATGTAAGCTGCATTTAAATAAGCTCTAAAATAATCTCTGTACATGTGAAAGGTGCCGTGATCGCCTGTTTTTTCTCCCCAACTATTTTTAATTTTAAATTTAATAATTTGCCCTGTGGAATCTAAATCCACTCCTACAATAAGTACAATGTGGTTGCCATCATTCCAACCAAAGTGGTGTTTAAATCTCCATTGAGGAGTTTCAAATCCTTCTGGATGAAAAAAAGCATCGATCGACATAATTCCTGTTTTTTTATCGATAAATGCGTCGACAGACTCAAAACTAATGGGTACAGGTTTCCCTTGTTTTAAATTTTCTACAATTTTCTGTTCTATTTCATCAAACGTTAAAACTTCTTCTACAAGGGGATTGGGAAGTGTTCGGTTAAATTGTGTAGAAGCATTTGTTTGTTTACCTCCTCTTAGATTTTCTGGCAGTGGCTCTCGTACAGGCACAAGGCAAGTCCAACTTAAACGAGGAATAACAGGCAGGCTTTCTGCGAAATCTTTTGGTGAAGCATACGTTCTGCCATTGTATTGAAAGCTTTCAGGTACATCTCCGAAATATACTTGCAAAATATCTAAGACATCCTTACTTGCTTTTCGATAAAGTCTTGCCTTTTCTTTGTTGGTTTGCGCTTTTGCAAAAGCAAGATGATATTGTGCGACTCTTCCATCCAAAAACTCAAAAAGTTTTAAGGAATTTTCTTTGTTAGAAACAAACACTCGAGGTTGCCAGACCTCATCAGGGACAATTCCATACTGCTCAATGAGCCAATTGGCATTAGTCATAAAATTTCCCATACCAATTTGCAGACCAGGATTTTTTAGAGCATCTAAAGTTTTATGAACCAACGCTAGATAAGTCAGGTAAGCTTCAGATAGATTTACCATCTTTTTAGTTTCAATAAGGATTCTCGTTTCAAGGTCTGCAAGTGCTGCATAGATCCAACAATTACCCATAGCACACTGATTTCTAATTTCTGTGGTTGGCAGTTCAATAGCATAACGAGTGGAGTCGTGAATAAAGTCTTCTCTAAGGACACCTAACTCTTGTGGAGGCACTGTCAGGAGCTCTTCACAAGCTCTTCCCTGAATAGCCCTGCCTTTTAAGATTGAATAAGCGTCAAAAGACGCATGCAAGACAGCTACAAAAACAATGTAGTGTAAGAACAAGAAGATTGTTAGTTTTTTTGCTACCATCTTTTTTTAAGAAAAACTTTAATATTCTGAAAACTTCTGTATGGGGATGTCTCCATAGAAAACCGTGACTTTGTCCATTGTGGTTCTTAAAGTTTCCTTCGATTGTAGGTTTAGTCGCAGTTCGGTTGCTGCTTGCTCAGATATTTCAGGTAGCATGACATTTGCAACAGGAATTGAGTATCCGTGGCACTCATAGCTTGGGTTATCGATGAAGTTACAGCTATGGTTAATCCTAAAGGCAATCTCTTCGTGATCTTCTCCACTTGCACTGGTGATATCTCTACAATAACTAGAAACTTCAAATTCATTTGGATATAGAGCAAGTCCGTTTATTTCAACACAATTTTGAAGAAGAAGTCGTACCCAGTCATGACAAATCACCTGCACATACACATTTGCTTCGTAAGAAGTGTTTGCTTCCACCCAGTCACGATTAAATTCTGCAGTTGTATAACACACGCCAGGGTCAAGGTCGTGATTACAGCTAAATGCTGGTATAAGGGTTAGTAACATGATTAAGTATAGGCTTGTTTTTTTCATGGTTAGATCCTTTTTCGTGTTATATTTATATTTTATAGAGCATATATCATGATCATTGCGTTGCGTCAAGTTTCTCTTGTTTTTGTAAGTATTGCTATTATCGCAGAGTTATTGAGCTGTGGGAAAAAAATCAGCCGTATTGAAATAGGTGGTGTTGCGGATGGGGAGAAGTCAAATCGGGTGATTGTTTCGGACTCTTTCAATCGCGCTAATAATTTCACATCAATGGGTCGTGCAGATACTGGGCAGTTGTGGATTAATGGGGATACAGCTGTCTATGGTGTTAATAATAGCAGCGCCTTTCTTAATAGTGGTTCTGGAACTGCATATGTGACTATTGCAGAGACAGATTTAATAGCAATCCAAATTACTACGAGTAGTATTACAGGAAGTGTTGCATTAGAATTTAGGCAAGCTGACTCCGATAATCTTTGGCGTTTTTTTCGGTTGGGTACTTCAGTAAGGTTAGACAAAATCACAGGTGGTGCGTCTACAATAGTTGCTACTGGTGCTATAAACTTGATTAATGGAAATAAATTGCGTGTAGAGCTGCGTGGCTGCAATATTCAGGCATTTGTGTCGGTTAAATTATTTGATATAACAGATTGTACTCATGGGGGAGGAAATAGTTATGGGTTTAGAGATCTTGTTGGGGGATCAGATTTTGATGATTTTCTAATTGAAGAAATAGAATAATATTGTTTTGAATTTTTTTTAAAATCAAGTTTTAATGAGGACACATGTCCATTCTTATTGTAGCTAATCCCACATCAGGTGCAGGGTGTGGAAAAAATCTTTTAGATGAAACGCTTTCCAATCCAGCGTGTCTTTTGAGTTTAGCACAACTTTGTGGTGTAAAAAACGAACCAAAGCTTTGGCCTTTTCTCACCACAACGCCAGACTCTTCTCCAGATTCTTCTTGGAAAATAGAATTGGAAGGAGCACTTAAAACTCAAAATTTAAAAGCAGTTTTAGTGATTGGAGGAGATGGCACACTTCTAGAAGTAGCTACACTTTTATCCCAACACCCCGATGTCTCTTTAGTGGCTATTCCTGGCGGGCGTGGCAATGATTTTGTACGAGGCTTTTATGGCTATGAAAACCATGGCAAGTCTTTTTGGAGTTGGTGTGCAGATCAAAACCTCCATTGGGAAAAACAAAAAATAGATTTAGGCTGTGCAAATGGAAAGATTTATTTGAACATGGCTAGCCTTGGATATGGTGGTCACATTGTTGAAAAAGCACTTCACCGTCATGCTTTTTGGTCACAAACTTCAGCAGTATACCAAGTTGAAGGCGCGCTTGCTCTTTGTCAGTGGGTAGAAGTGCCTTGCAAAATTGAAGTGGAAGTCGAGCGCAGTAGCGCGAGCAGTTCCAAAGAACTAGTCTATCAAGGTCCTTTTTATGGAGCTTTTATTGCAAATGGAAAAACCAATGGGAGCGGGCTTTTTTGGACTCCAGAAGCTGATCTCATGGATGGAAAACTCGATTGCATTTGGTTTCAAAAACCAGGTGTTTTTGAAATGCTAAAAAGCCTATCTTTAGTAAAAATAAAGCAAAACCCGTCCTTCCCGTATCAACGTGCACAATACAAAGAAGTGATTTTTCATTTTGAAAAGCCTATTCCCTTGGAGTTAGATGGGGAGTGGATCGGAAGTTTCACCCAACATAGATTTTTTTGCCTACCTCAAAGTCTTTCAGTTTGTATGCTTAAAAAATAGGCAGTGCCTGTCGAAATATTTTACGGTAACTGTTGATTCTTTTTTCACCCGATCTATAATTAAAGAAATAGGAGAACTAAATATGATTAATTGGGATGAACTCAAACACATTCACGTTATTCGAAAATTAGAAGAAGTCTTGGGAGGTTGGTTTTATGCGGACGTATTATTTGTGGATGAGGGGGGAGAGTTTAGAAACTGGAAGCCAGGCTCCAATCGAGAACTAAAAAGCCCAATTTGTGCAGCTCTTGCATCCCAGGAGTCTGGTCAGGAAGCTCTCAAAGAACTTGCAGACTCTGCAGTTGAAAAAATTTCTAGCGTGGATAAACCCAATCTTATGAATAGCGGGATTTTAGGAGTTGAACGCTACATGGTTTCAAAAATTTCAGTAGATGGGGATTGCCTAGGCTGTGTGATTGCTTACCCATTTTTGACATCCGAGCTTACTAATGCAGATAAAAACAAAATTAAAGATAAAGCCCAACACTTAGGATTAAATCCAACTGAAATTGAAAAAGCATTTTCAAAACTAAAAGTTCTTACTGGAACTGAAATGGAACATTTTAGGCAGCTTGTAGATCTTGTTGGACAAGAAATTGTTACTTTTCATACAGAAATTACCCGTCGGGACGAAAAAATTAATGCTTTAAATCAAGAATTGGGAACTCGTTATCGTTACGACAACATGATTGGAAAATCAAAGCTCATGCAAGACCTTTATTTATTATTGGATAAAATTAAAGGTTCAGAAAGCACTGTTTTGATTCAAGGTGAAAACGGCACAGGCAAGGAACTGATTGCTAAAGCTCTCCACTATAATAGCTCACGAAAAGACAATTCTTTTGTCACAGTGAATTGTTCTGCGTTTAATGAGAACTTACTAGACTCTGAACTTTTTGGACATGTGAAAGGTTCTTTCACAGGTGCAATTAAAGATAAAAAGGGGCTTTTTGAAGGAGCAGATAATGGGACTCTTTTTTTAGATGAAATTGGAGATATGTCTTCAACGATGCAGGTAAAACTTTTAAGGATTTTACAAGAAGGCACTTTTATTCCTGTTGGTAGCACCGAGGCAAAAAAAGTAGACGTGCGTGTTCTTGCCGCAACCAATCGAGATCTTAAGGAAATGACAGAAACTGGGGCATTTCGAGAAGATCTTTATTATCGAATTAATGTAATTAATATTACAGTTCCTACATTAAGAGATCGTAAAGAGGATATCCCGCTTTTATTGGAGTATTTTATGGAAAGAGGCTGCAAAGAAAAAAGTTCTCCATTAAAACAACTAGCAAAACGCGCAATGGAAAAAATTTATGATTATCCATGGCCTGGAAATATTCGTGAACTGCAGAATGAAATTGAAAGGCTCATTGTTCTGGCTGGGGATGAAACAAAAATTAGTGCAGAGTTGTTGTCTCCACGGATTAAAGATTGGGGCGAAAAAGCAAAAGTTCAAGGAGTGAGAATCCAAGGAAAATTAAAGGATGCGCTAGAGGAGTTAGAAAAAACAATGATTAAAGAAGGTTTGCGGCGTACCAATTGGAATAAATCTAGATTAGCAAAAGAACTAGGGATTAGCCGAGCAGGTCTAATTATGAAAGTAGAAAAATATGATTTAGATAAAAGACGTGTGATGAGAGCCCTTGCTGGTTCTAGAGTGTAGTGCATGTCTGTGCAGCATAATGACATATTAAAACATAAAAACGAGGAAGCATTTCAAGCCGGCGGAAAAGATCGTCTAGAGCGTCAGCATAAGCAAGGAAAATGGACAGCTAGAGAGCGTGTGGATTTTTTGTTAGACCCTGGATCTTTTATTGAGCTAGATCGATTTGTCACTCACCGGTGTACTGATTTCGATATGGCATCTAAAAAAATATTAGGGGATGGTGTCATCACTGGTTTTGGATTTGTAGAAGGTCGAAAGGTTTATGTATTTTCACAGGATTTCACGGTTTTTGGAGGAAGTTTAAGCAGTGCTTATGCTGGAAAAGTTTGTAAAATTATGGACCTTGCTTTAAAGGCAGGTTGTCCTGTAATTGGTCTAAATGACAGTGGGGGGGCGCGTATCCAGGAAGGGGTCGAGTCCCTGGGAGGGTATGCAGAAATCTTTTGGAGGAATACACAAGCCAGTGGAGTGATCCCTCAAATTTCTGTAATTTTAGGGCCCTGTGCAGGTGGAGCTGTCTATAGTCCAGCTATTACTGATTTTATTTTTATGTGTGAGTCCAGTAGTTACATGTTTGTCACAGGTCCAGATGTGATTAAAACAGTCACTCACGAAGAAGTGTCAAAAGAAGAGCTTGGTGGAGCGCACACCCATGCGGCAAGATCAGGAGTTTGTCATTTTGCGTACACCGATGAAGCGTCTACTTTAAAAGGTGTTCAGCGGTTATTGGGATACATTCCCAGCAATAACTTAGATGGACCAACAGTTCTTGAAAATAAGGACCCTTTGAATCGCAGCACAGAAAAAATCTCGTCCATTATTCCTGAGAACTCAAAGCGACCTTATGACATTCGTGAGGTGATAAAAGAAGTTGTAGATAGTAGTACTTTTTTTGAAGTTCACTCTGAATTTGCTCAAAACATTGTAGTTGGTTTTGCACGCATAGGTGGGACAAGTATTGGAGTGATTGCTAATCAGCCAGCTGTCTTAGCAGGATGTCTCGATATCAATGCTTCTGTAAAAGGAGCCCGGTTTGTGCGGTTTTGTGATGCTTTTCAAATTCCACTTTTAACTTTTGTAGATGTGCCAGGATTTTTACCAGGCACTGCTCAAGAATATGGTGGAATTATTCGACAAGGCTCAAAGCTTTTATATGCTTATGCTGAAGCAACTGTTCCAAAAATTGCAGTCATTGTTCGTAAAGCTTATGGTGGAGCTTATGATGTGATGTCGAGCAAGCATGTGCGTGCAGATTTTAACTTCGCCTATCCAGGCGCTGAAATTGCTGTGATGGGAGCAGAAGGCGCTGTAAATATTTTATACAAGCGTGAGATTGAGTCTGCAAAAAATCCAGAAATAGAAAGAAAAAAACGCATTGAAGAATATCAAGAGGTTTTTGCTAATCCTTATAAAGCAGCTGAACTTGGCTACATTGATGCCGTTATAGATCCCAAAGATACCAGGAGTCTAGTCCTTCGCTCTCTCCAAATGCTTAAAGGGAAAAGAGAAAAAGGTCCTCCAAGGAAGCATGGAAATATCCCACTTTAATTGATATACTTATAATAGAGGGGTTTACTTTGGTGAAGAAGCAATGTTTTTGGTTTCTACTGGTTTTTTTTAGCGCAGCAAGTTTTGCGGAAGTCTGTTTAATCACAAACAAACAAGGCCAAGCTACAGGACTGAGTACAGGTAAGCCATATACTATTGAAAAGACGAATCAAATAAATTGTGACCATTATGGTTGGTGGGGTTCCACATATTTTGGTTTTGAAAAAGAAGCAAAAATGACATTTGGTAAACAAGAAAGAAGATTAGCCACATTTACTTTGCTATCTGATACAGAGCTTATGGATTTTAAAGACTGTTGGGAAGCACAATACATGATGGAAGAAAGGTTACAGGATCCCAATCGTTCTATTTTAGTTGATTTAAGAGAAGATGGTGAACCTGTATATCGATTTTATAGCGGATCTTGCCAGAGTTTTGCTGAGGGCAGTGTGGATACTTTAAGTTATAATCCTCAAGTTACTTCAGAGAATGTAAAACAAGTTGAAGGTGAACGGATGACAAGAAGTCGTGCTAGCTCTTCTGCTGCGTCTGCTCAGTAGATATTTCCAATAAATAGAATTACTGTTTCTATTTATTGACTTAATTAGAATCTTATATTCTAATTAATGTATGTTTCATATCCAGTTTAATCGTGTGTTAAGTCTATTTAAGCTATTAGAACAAAATAGTTTTTTCTTATTTGGGCCACGTGCTGTTGGAAAAAGTTTTTTAATTCAAACACAATTAAACCCGGCATTTTTAATTGATTTAATGGATCCCAATGAGTTTACACGGTATTCTACTCGAATGGCAACTTTTGAGGAGGATCTTGCGCAGTTACAAGAGGGTGAACTTGTTGTCATTGATGAAATTCAACGTTTGCCTTCTGTGTTAAATAGTGTTCACAGGTTAATTGAGAGAAAAAAAATAAAATTTTTATTAACAGGTAGTTCAGCTAGAAAAATTAAAAGACAACCCGGGATCAACTTACTTGCAGGGAGAGCATGGGAAGCTAATTTGTTTCCGCTTACATCGAATGAAATTCCAGATTTTAATATTTTAGATTATTTAAATCGTGGAGGCTTACCAAGAGTTTACCAAGTAAAAAACTATTATGAAGAATTGCATGCATACTGCAACCTTTATTTAAAGGAAGAAATTTTTCAAGAAGGCTTAACTAGAAACTTAGAAGCATTTTCACGGTTTTTGGAGGTTGCTGCTTTACAATGTGGAGAAGAACTTAGTTTTCAAAATATAGGAAGTGACGCGCAAGTAAATGCAAAAACAGTTGGGAATTATTTTGAAATTTTAGAAGACACCCTACTTGGTTTTCAGGTACCTGCCTATAGGAAAACAAACAAAAGAAAAGCCATTACACGTGCAAAGTTTTATTTGTTTGATATAGGAGTAACAAATAATTTAGCAAAACGTGGAAGAATTTTATATAAAAGTGAGCTTTTTGGAAAAGCCTTTGAGCATTTTATTGCTTTAGAACTTAGAGCATACTTATCGTATCGACGTTTAAATCAGACGCTCTCCTATTGGAGAAGTGTGAATGGTCAAGAAGTGGATTTTATTATAGGAGATGAGTGTGCAATTGAGGTAAAGTCTACTGAATTTGTTTCTAAAAAATATCTCAATGGTCTGTTAGCTTTAAAAGAGGAAAATATTGTTAAAAAATATTATCTTATTTCTTTAGACGTTCGTGAGCGACATGTAGAGGGTATCCGTATTTTACCTTATAAAATTTTTTTAGATCTACTTTGGCAGGATGAATTACTG
>Ga0213870_1000146_pt1 | contig 37001 bp, 56 predicted proteins | sample WICALVC2017_Meta_FD_160119 | JGI IMG/M metagenome (GOLD analysis project Ga0213870, IMG submission 160119) | Freshwater microbial communities from subterranean cave lake in Wind Cave National Park, South Dakota, United States - WICALVC2017 | ecosystem: Environmental > Aquatic > Deep subsurface >...
CCCTTACCCCCCATACCATCTCCTCCTCCACCGTCCTCTTCGCCTCCTCCGCCTTCACTGCTTCTCTATTAGAGCCATCTAGCCATGCGTCCGCCCACAGGGTCCACTTTGCGTCTTGAAATACTTCTTTAGCACAGAGTATAGCAAAACATATTCGTTGCTCTAGTGTAATCTCAGGTGGTGGTATTTGGCGGATAGTAGTCATTGTCTTATAGCCAACCTTCAGCCCTCTGTCGTCCAAGCACTCTCCAACCCCTTCCGCTTCCCACAACTGAGGTTCAGTAAATACAGCGTGGATAGTATTTAATAATACTGCCAGAAGTGGATGGCTATATGCATGTATCCAGCTATCTGTACAAAGCCCTTGGTCGAGGCCAATGGCAGTATGGGTAACATTCTCTCCCCATACTGTACCACCATAAGTCTCGCTGTTCTTATCGGTGAGTTTATACACTCTTGCCATAATCCCCTCCCTCAATTTTTACCAGTAAAGCCTCCGTAATAATTCTCGCAACCTCCTCCACACCTAATACCTCACTATAAAGCACAGGAAAAACAAGGGTTTTCTTTGGTAGTTTAGTATCCCATAAATCAGGAGTTATTTCAATAATCAACATCTTACCACCATCCCTTATCCCAGCCGACGGTTAACACCATTATACAATCCACCTCCCGTTGTGTAAATACTTGATTTATCAACTTATGCCCGACAACAGAACTCTCCGACCAGTAATTACCTTCTTTACTTTCTACCAACTCCTTGAAAAACACAGGTAGTTCGATAGGCGTATATCTAATCATCCAAGGAAGTTTTACCGCCTTTGCCTTTTTCCGATCAGGTGGAGCACTTGGGCAATCAAACTCAGCAGGACAGTTATCCCCATAACCTATGCAGCATCCCTCCTCTTCTGGACTAGGAAGCATTACCATAGGTTTCTACCATTCCTTTTAACAGCTTAGAATACCCTTCAACCCTCTCCCGGATGAAAACCCAAGAAGGATCCTCTAAAAGTGTCCTGATCCATATCCTCCTTACCCATTCTTCTGGATCATTCTCAACTTCAGCCAAAAAAATATCCAAACGCTCAACAGCCCATTCTAAATCTCCTTCCAAATTTATTGCTTCCATTAACCCCTTACACAGAGAATTTATTCCTTCTCTTGCTACAACCTGCACGTGCCGCCTCGTTGTCTCCTGCAAAATCTGTTGCTCGTGAACAAATCTTTCAGAAGCCGCAACTCTCGCTTCAGGCTCCCCTATTTTTTTACTTAACTCATAAACTGCTCTTGAAACTATAGTACGGATAAACTCAGAGATACTAGGGAAGGCTCCATAAATTGGAGAACGGTTAGAATTCACCAACTCATCAATTAAAGCCCAGATTTTTTCTGGGAGTCGAACTGACCGAGGCTTCATCTCCTCGTCTTTTGGTTTTGGGACGGGCCTCACCCAATCTTCAGCCTCAAATTTGTCAAAACTCTTCATCTTTCTATTCTACTTTCCTCAAGTTGTTTATCTTGAAATGGACGCCATTCGGGTAGATGCCCAACGTGGTAGTATCCGCACCATTTACACAAATAAGAATTTACAGGCCAAGAACTATTTGAGGAATAAATTTGGGCCTGGATTTCGGCAACGTTAGCCTCCTCAAAAGGATATTTCCCTTCATGTTGGCGGCGATATAGCTTTCTATACCTTCCCATCTCAACCCCCATTCTACCATAAACAACTGTTTAATGTATACTGTTCATCAAGTCTGGTTGTGCTACGGTAGCCCCCTGGTAGTGAGAATTAAGACCTTTACTACCATAAACTCTAGTTGAGGGACTGGACAGTAGGTCAAATCTCAACTGAGCTATTCCCATCAGAGCATACAACGGTATAGGCACAGTTGATATATTACTAATCTCCAAAGTTAATATCCCATCCCATCCAGGGTCCACAAATCCAGCCGTACAATGTATCGCTAATCCTCTTCGACCTACGCTACTACGCCCATGAATAGATGCTGCTATCTTATTAGACAACACTACTCTTTCAAAAACAGGTGCTAAAATAAAATCTCCTGGATAGATAAGGGTCCTAAAGACCAAATCTACATGACGCCATAGTAGAGACCTAAACTCTGAAACGCCATTATTTCTTAGAAAATATGTACCTAATCTGACATCTATAGATGCTGGCTGAATGGCGTTAGTCCCTAGTGGGTCTACTATAATATCCCCACTTTCTATGTATTTCATAATATCCGTATCGCTTAGAAGCATTTCGACACTCTCCTATGGTAACACCGTCATCGGCGTAACTTTACATCCAGGAACGGCGCAGAATACATCAGTATGGCTTATCGAGGCGTAGTCTCTTGTCTCGTGTTCAAATACTTTTGCCTCGGAGATACTACTAGGATGCCAATGTTGGGATGGGCTATGTATACCCCCATCTAAGCAAGTCTCGACCCTTGTTACCCACTGGTGCTCATGCTCTGAGGCTTCTGTTACAAGCACACTCTTATACCAACTCTCCAGACTACTATTGATCCTCTCCAGTTCCTCCGCCGTCATTGGTCTAGGTTCGATGTCCATTCGTATCTCCTTCTTGCTTTTATACAACCTACACATTGTGGCCCTCAGCTACGATCTTACAACCATCGGCCACGATCCTGTCGCCCTCGTCCCAGAGCTTACGACTCTCACTCCAGAGCTTGTCGCCCTCAGCCCAGAGCTTGTCGCCCTCAGCCCTGAGCTTACTGCCCTTGGCCCGGAGCTTACTGCCATCGTCCCAGAGCTTACGACTCTTATCCAAGAGCTTGTAACCCTCGGCCCAGAGCCTATCACCCTCGTCCCGGAGCCTGTTGCCCTCATCCTTGAGTTTATCACCATTATCACGGAGCGTGTAGCCATCATCCCAGAGCCTATCACCCTCGGTCAATAATTCTAAGCCTTTGACTATAAGTTTATTGCCCTCATCTACTTTATCTCTTCCCATTCATTACCTCCTGTGGACCCACTAGAAAATGTATACCATCGGAATATGTATGCACGTATTCATGTTTTTCTAATCAACGTACCCCTATTATACTTATATATTATACACTTATACTCTACTACTTATATATATAATATACATAGGGGTACGTCCCTTCAGAAAAGGTGAATACGTGAATACGTAAAGGTTTAATTAATAGTTAAGAAAGACTTAAATATTTTCTTTTTCATCTACTTGAAACAACCCTCGATTACTAACCCTTTGCTTCTCATTTGTAGGTAGACCATCCATAAACCAACAAGTTAGGTCGGTAAGTATATATTCGGCTAGTCTTGTACTCAAATCCCTACTCATCCCGTCTATAGGATCTATCTCTCCAAGATATTCCTGGACGAAACCTAGAATAGTTTCAGTAAAATCGTTTTTTAGGTTTTCAAAAGTCAAATTCATATCATTCTCCTCCTGCTAATATCCTCTCAACCTCTCTACAGAGTTCCATACGCCGAACCTCTATAGTGCTAGGAGAGTCATTTATATTTATAAATTCAGATAAATCCTCTAGGGTGAGGCCAAAAGACTCACATAGAGAATTGGTGATTCTTGTTGGAAGGTTATAAACTGTGTCGTAATTCCACGCTGGGGGTCTTTTTGGTTTTAAGCCAATGCTTTGTATCATGGCCCCAATAATACACGCCTTCCCTCTATAGAAGTACCTACCTTGATACTCACAGTCGTTATTTATTATCTCGTTTAGCCGAGACGCTTGCTCAGTATTCATTTTGGTAAAAAACCTCCTAAATTTTTTTTTTTTATTCTGTAATGGTTTTTGTTATAGTCTCTCCTTTAGAAATACCGTACGAAGCATCCTTCTCCTTCTTTCCTTCAACTCCCGCCTTTTAGTCTCTTGTACAACAATTCGTTGCGCCCTCTGTCTACTGACCCCCAGGATTTTTCCTATCTGTGTATAAGTTAATCCTGCCAGCCGTAGGGCAGTAGCATTAAATTTTCTATTGATTGGTTTGGGTCCACAAAGTATTCTAAGAGTCAAGATGCTTCCGTACAAACTCCCATAAGAGCTTGTCCTCAGCCTCACTATACTCTCTCCATTTTTTCTCGAAATCCTGCCCTCTCTCAACCTCCTTCTCACACATCCGCTCAAGGATGCCGATGATTTTATCCCAGCAATCCTGACATCCCCTAACAGGCCACGTGTGAGAGGAACACGCTAAAGACTTGAACCAATCCCGCCGAGAGTGCATACTCTTCCTCCAAATCTGTTTATCGCTATGGCTCGAATATTTCTCCCGTTTCCAGGATACAAGCATTTGCGTTTTTATCGGCTCTATATTCCCATTGGAGCGTAATATTACCGTGTGCCTCTAAAATGCCCTCAATCCAGAGCTTGTCGCCCTCATCACAGAGCTTGTGGCCTTCAATCCAGAGCCTATCGCCCTCATCCCGGAGCCTGTAGCCCTCATCCTGGAGCCTGTATCCCTCATCCTGGAGCTTGTAGCCATCGGCCCGGAGCCTGTAGCTCTCAGACAAAAGCTTATTGCCCTCGGCCCGGAGCTTTTCTCCTTCATCCCAGAGCCTAAGCCGTTTACTCCATATAAAGTGTAGGTCCATTGTACTTATCATGTTTATCTCCTATTTTGGAATTTTACTAATCTTCACCCAGCGTTTAATCCAGTCAACAGCCTTCTCTACTCTGTTACTCCCATCAATCTCTAACCATAGGTGCTCATTATCGTCCCCAGGCCCCTCCTTTACAGTCCGTCTGTAAAACCTTGTAGCTTGTAGGCCGCCTCTAAGCACGGTTGTATTCACATATATATGCAGACGGATTATACTCGGTGAGTTATCAACAGTTTTAAGAGAAGGATACAACCCTGCTGCAATTCCTAAATGGCAGTTTCCTTGAAATCCAGGTAGGGAGTCTACTACCCAGGCCCCGCCGCTTCTCCTATCTGAGTTAAAGCGAATCTCAATATCTCGCTTAGTAAACTCTTCAATTTTTTGAGCAGCGTCCATAACAAGATCATCAAGTTCGTTTGTACAACCATTATAGCCGCCACCAATTACAAAACCGTGAATTGCAACGCCACTAGAACGAGTTATCACCACAGAAAAGCCCTCCTTCAATAACTTACTAGATTCTTTCCAGTAGTTTAGGTTAGATTAAAATGCTTTGATAGCTTTACCCACAAATCTACTCTCTCCTCTTCAGTAGCTCTAAACCAAACTCCCGTTTCGGAACCATTGTAAGGGTCAATACCGTCTACCTTATATCCCCTGAATTCCAGAGCCTCTACCAAGTCGTATGGGTCCTCTTGACAGATGTGTATCACCTGTAGGCCTTCTGTTAGCATCCTTTCCTCCTTAACTATTTATCTTCTTGAAAGGTCTATTATTGTAGACAATCAGTTAAAACGACAGGCATTTCTGGCATATAAAATAGCCTTGTTCCTGCCTGATGTAGCCTTCGGCTTCAGCGTTTTGTTTAGCCCCATCTAATGTGCAGTCTGTACATGCAGCTTCCCCGCAGTTCCAGCACTCCACAAAGTACAGCCCCGTTTCAATATGATACTGGACATAAATATCGTCTCTACTTGCCCTCGATGTCATTACTTATCTTCCTGAAGATGGCTAAAGTGTTCTTTCATTTCTCCCCTCTTCATAGGTAACCCAAGACTTTGGAGTAGTATTTTACTCGTAATCTCGTCAGACTTTTCTGCCGGGTTTTGGGTTGCAAGAGCTTCTTGAGTCGTCATTATTCGGCCTCCTGTCTTGTGGCGTTAATCGCCTCGGAGAGTATACCTCCCCAAGGACCACTATTCTCTTCATCGTAAATCCCCAGCCGAATGATGGTTGTCCCCATAGGCGCATCATGTTCGAGAAGCCAACTACTGATCCTATTAACCCAGTCCTCATCTACGGTCTTATTCATATCATTATCCTTTCCACTTATACCTTCTCTGATAGCCTGGGATGGTAGGTTCTTCCAGGCTCTGGTAGCTACTCAGCTCCTTCCCCTTTATCCCAGGCCATCAGATGTAGTACACTAAAACCTTAAATATCCGGTGCTGAGCTTATCAAATCTGTTGCTTCATCTTTAGCCGCCTCCAAAGCCTCCTCCCAGGCTTGCTTCATTACTTCCCATTCCTCAAGACTACAGTCATATTCTTCCACCGCCTTTTCATAATCGAGATCATCCTCATATTCATCCCGATCAGGTTCCTCTGGCTCCTCTCCAGGCTCCTCTACCTCATCAAAATCTGCCCCCCGCAACTCATCAGCCCAAGATTCTAACTCATCAGCTTGGTCATTAAATTGTGTTGAGAGTTCGGTCTCATGCCCAAAACCTTCCTCAATATTTGAAGACTTTTCCCTCAACTCTTCAACTATCCCATCAAAGTCATCGGCTGCGTTACAAAGGGCGTCCTTCACGTCCTCAACAACCCCTGCGTCGTCTATTTCCGCTTCGCAGGATTCTACAATAGCCAAAAAACTTGATCTTGTAGCATTGGATTCCACTTGACTAGCGGTAGGCTGTGTCTTTGACATTTTCCTACCCTGTCGGTAAGGAGTCCAGTAATAATACTTATCTCCCTTACTAATCCCAAACTTGGGATAATCTTTACGAGCCGTAGCCGTATGTACTTTTGGCATTTTTTCTCCTTCCTTTATTCTGCTGATACTCCCAAGCCTATAAAAGATTTAGGCCCAGGACTAGGAGCAGAAAGCCTCTAGTGTTTTATCCTTTCGGGAATACCCCAATTTGGATCCTCTAATTAGCTGGTCTCCTCAAACACCAATCTCACGCCGTCCCAGGGCAAATCTGGAACAAGGACGCCATCGGCCCGGAGCTTGTCGCCCTCAGCCCAGAGCTTGTAGCCCTCCTCTAAGAGCTTGTAGCCCTTCTCTAAGAGCTTGTCGCCCTCAGCCCAGAGCTTGTCGCCCTCAGCCCTGAGCTTACTGCCCTTGGCCCGGAGCTTACTGCCATCGTCCCAGAGCTTACTGCCATCGTCCCAGAGCTTACTGCCCTCGGCCCGGAGCTTACTGCCCTCGGCCCGGAGCTTACCGCCATCGTCCCTGAGTATGTCGACCTCATCCCAGAGCTTACTAGCCTCAGCCCTGAGCTTGCGGCCCTCGGCCAAGAGCTCGTTGCCCTCAGCCCGGAGCTTACTACCCTCGGCCCGGAGCTTGCGGCCCTCATCCGAGTATAAGTCCTCTGTCATGTCATCCCTCCTTACAACTTATGCTACTCTTTTGAACGAATTGTCTTTATGGCACCCAGGGCCATACTCCCTGGGACGGCCTGCTATTGCTAGCAGTTCAGCCTACAAGCCATTGGGTTGATTTGTGCGCACATCTACTCTTGTAGGACTTAAAACCGCTTTTTGCCCTGCTTGCTGTCATTCCCCCTTCCCTCCTTCAGACGTGCCGTTGCCTTCCGCAACACCAGCACGTCCCGATCCTAAACAGCCGATCAGAATTCCAGCAAACTAGATGCCTCGTAGTATTCTTACATCCGCTACAAAACAGCCTCATTATCTCCTCCCACTAACTTAATACAGAAAGGGCCGCCTTAACAGCCGTCCGTCCCGCTCCATTTCCGAACGGCCAAAAAGGTTTAGATATTTTATCCGTTGCTTCATTCCATATCCGAGCACGGCCCTCACTGTCTGTAACCCAAAGTCTTATGATTCCCAAATGCTGGACAGCTAACTGATACTGCCTTGTCCCTACTCTTAGATCCGGGCCAACACAGATATAAGGCCCCTGGTACTGGTCAAAAGGCTCCACGTGCGCATCAAGTCCACGTCTCCTTAATGCCTGGACAATCGCCTTTTGCAACACCCAGCAAGTCCCGTCTGGCTCCGTTGCTGTATAAGGGTTTATCGAATACATCTCACCCGTCAATTCACACCTCCAAGTTTTCTATTAAATCTTCTCCTTAGTATGGACACACTGCCGTGCCAACCTCGGTATAACAAGATTTTATCCCGCCGCTAAACCCTATCCGCTGGGTATATTCCGTCAACTGCTCCTCAGTGTACAAATACAGAGGCCATCCCCTTGGGTCCCCTTGGCGGTAAACTTTGTAACCCTCACTTTCCGCCAGTCTAGCTGCTTCCTTCTCTAGCCGGTCCATGTGGTACTCTTGTCTTAAACTTAGGCCATAGTTGCAGTAGCACTCGTCCAGCCGGCGCAAGCTCCGGGCGATGCGCTGTAAATGCCTGGCACTATTGATTCCAACTAATGGCACAAGCTCGCCAATGTTCTCCTCTCTAGCTGTTACCTTACTTATCATTATTACCTCCTTATAGGACAACTGTCCTTTTCTTACTCCCCATGCCCACAGCCTCAATGATCCTGGCGATGGTATAGCCCTCACGCCTAAACTGCGCCAGAATACGGTCAAGATCATAGCTGTTGTAACCATATTGTGGCTTGCCCGCCTTCCCTCGCCGTAGTGGTGTTGCTTCGATATATGGCATTGTTGCGTCCTCCTACCGCTACTCCCAGGTCTAACCATTAGGCCCAGGACTAGGGGTAGGATACCCCCTCTTGCCGGGCTAGGTGAGAAGCTGGGCACCTAGTACCCCCCCGCAAGTCTAAAAACCTATACGATTATTAAAGACTAGGTAGTTTTAGGACCGTCTAGCTCAGTCCGGGCACGGTTACGGTCAGCCCAACACCGGTGGTCTATGGTATCCCACAACCGCTAAGAATCTTGCTATCGCCTTTAGGGGCCTTTTCCTACCGCCCACCAGTCGCATCGCCCAGGCCCAGACCACTACTCGCCGCTTGTAGCCTTGCTTCGAGTGGTAGCTCCCCCTGGGTCCGCTTCCGACGTGCTAATAGGATGGTACCGTTGCCGTCCGCCTTGACTCCCTTATGAAAGATAAGGAAACTATCTGAGTTGAAATAAACACTCCTAAGTTTGATCGTGGTAGCCTTGTTATAGGCACCCCGTTCGATCCCGTACAGCTTTTCCCATGCTCTATCCGGTGTCATCGCTCGGACCCGCTTATGACGCCCGCTTGCTATCCGTCCTAATGCTGGACAGATGATAGCATGGTCTACAGGCTTGGCCGTACAGCCTTTACACGGGTGTTCCATAGCTGACTCTTACTCCCAATGACCAGTATACACCCCATGTCAATACTACAGGCGTTCTACAGTTTTATTCTCTATTGTTATCTTAGCCAAGGGTACGCAACATCCACCAGGACTGACCGGCGATACGGCTCCCCAGGGTGTGAGTAATAGTTTGCGCTGCGCCCGTTCATTACTCTGTCGATCCGTTCAATGATGCTGTTGTACTCGGCATCGTCCATAATGTCATCAATGGGGACACAGGTAGTTTTCTTGTTCATCCAGATACCTATTTCATCCTTATAACAGGTAGACTGGTGCTCCTGAGCCTGTTGGTAGTGGCGTACCGCCTTGTCGTGCTGGCCCTGCTGGAATAACATCCCTGCGGCCATTAGTGCCATTACCGTTGTCTGAGCTAGGATGATTTTTTTCATTGGTCTACCTCCTGTTTATTCTAAGCGTTCCCGTCAAGGTCGGTATCCTGGCCCTGACTGGGAGTGCTTAGCTCTCCTAGCGTTGTGCTCTCCCATTCCACTTACCATATTCCCGGTCCCAGACTGGCTGTGACTGGTCTTCCTCACTTAATGACTGCCATCCTAGACGATAACCATGCGCATAATATTTGTTGAGATATTTCGTCTGGTACTGACTAGCATGGGCCTTTGCCCATCGAGCGTCGTGGTATCCCCAGTTGAACTGTATTCTTGGGCTATCTAGGTCCTTCTCTACCCGTGTTAGCTTCATGTTACCTGCTCCCTTTTATCCTTATTACTTTTGTACCTTTAGGATACTCTCACTGGTGGGGCTTGTCAATAGGTTTGTACCTGTTTTGCACGGCTTTTCTTTGTTTAGGTTAGGTGAGTCGGTCTGTATCAAGGTTTTTGGCAAATTTTTCCCTATAAAATCCCCTCAGAGGCCCTTTAGAAGCCCAAAATGACCCCTAAAAGCCAAAAGCCATAGTAAACTACCTTCAAGTCCAAAAATGGTTAAAATCGATTCTAAGGGCATTTAGAGGCGATTTTAGGATTTGGGGTTCTACTATAGGAATTCTGGTAGAACACCCGTCCGGGTCATATTGACTTTTTTGTAATAGCACACAGCCAAATTGACAGATTTGTAATAGCCTTGACTCTTTGGTAATAGTATTGACTTTTTTGTAATAGCACGTATGTTCTGGCCTAGGTTGAATCAACACAGATGTTCTTTAGCACGGCAACACGGATGTTCTGGTGCATCTTCAGACAAATGTTCTTTAGAGCAGATGTTCTGTGGAACAGATGTTCTGGCCTCGGTGGAAGCTCTTCAGCACAGATGTTCTCTTGAACGTATGTTCGGTAGAGCGGATGTTCTTCAGCACAAATGTTCTGGCCTTGTGCCCTGGTGGGGAAGCAGTAGAACTAATGTTCTTTAGGACAGATGTTCTGGTAAGGCAGGATTAGCACGGGTGTTCTTTAGCACAAACGTTCTGGGTCAACTCAGCATACTTCTTTAGATAGGATAATACTTTAGACGAGAAGAGGAAACTACTTTAGACGAGAGGAGACTACTATCGAGAACCAAGAGCAAACTTCTTTAGAGAAGATCAAACTATAAGCAAGAACTAAGAGGTAACTAGCAGAGAGAAGAAACTACTTTAGATTAGGGAGAGGGGTAAGGCGAGAGAGAGGCGGAGGACTTTAGGAGGGAAGGTTCCCCCCCAGATATTTTAACAACATTTTACCCTTCTCAATTATAACTTTCCTGATCTCCTGAAATTTATTTATAACAAAGTGCTGGCATATTTACAACACCCCACTCGATTATTTACAACTTAACTTATAATTAGAACTGGTATACTACCTACCTTAATACTAACTTGACATAATAACAAGATTATTGCTAAACTGAGAATAGAGGAATCATGGCAAAATCACGACCCAAGAGGCAACTATCCAAGACTTTAAGTTATAGTGGGTTGACAAAATATGAATCCTACATTGGGGATAATTTTCTACCTTTTGACCGTTTAGTTACTGAGCTTACAACAAAATACTCGCTCGATGATAGTCAAGCAAAGTGGTTTTTGCACAGAGTTTATTTTAGAAGCGATATGGATTGCTCTGTTGCATTGGGCTTTGAGCAATCCGTTCATAGCAAATGGGTTAAAAGAAATACGAGCAGATTTGCTGAGGCTTATGAAGAGTATAGACAAAGGATGTACTCAATTGCATCTGAGTTTATGCGGGATTTATATGTGAAGGCGGTACAAAGGATTGGGGAGGCGTTAGATGCAACTAAAGTATACAATAAAGAAATAATCCCTGATTGGCAGACAAGAATTAAAGCTGTTGAAATTGTTCTAACACATGAAAAGAAAGGCGGATATGCGGGGGTATTTGACCAAGTAGCGGCTGAATTTCAGAAGTTAGTTGCAGCTAAACGGAACGAGATTGAGGAAATTAGGGAGGCAACAAAAGGTAATGTAGATCCAAGTTTGTTTTTACTCGCTGAGAGAGCGCAGAAGTAATGGCTGGGTTAAAACCTGATTATGATTTGCTAAAGTTTTGGCTTCAGAGGTCAAAAAGCTATATTATAACGGCTTACAACGAACCTATACACCAAAGATTATTGGAGGATAGGAAAAATCTTGAGGGTCCATGCCCTACTTTAGTTGTCCTCGCAGGCGGGGAGCAAAGTGGTAAGAGTACCTCTGGTGGAGAGCACGTTTATGCTGATGCTGCCTGTGCGGGGTTTATAGGTGTTAATGATCCTATTTATTGGATTGTTGGCGAAAGGTATCAAGATTGCAGGAAGGAGTTTCAGTATTTGATTGATGAGGCCCTACAAAATGGATTTTTAACCGATGTTGATATTTCCTTTCCACAAGAAGGGCCTTGCAAGGCGGTTTTTTCCAAATTTCCTAATAAACCGACGATAAAAACACTATCTTCTTCTGATTTTACTACTCTGGCCTCGGAAGCTCCGACTGGTATTTTAATGGTTGAGGCTGGTCGTCAGTCCTATCAATCTTTTAGAACTTTGTGGACACGAGCACATCATAAATTAGCTTGGTTTTTGGTCTCTGGGACTTTCGAAATGACCAAAGGAAGGTATTTTCCCGATTTATGGAAGGTTTGCCAGGGGGAGAATGAGTATTCTGGGGTTAGTTTATCTCTTCCGACCTATGCGAATCCGAAATTGTATGAATATGGGCCAGATGATCCTAAAGTTAAGGCAGCAAGGGCAACTTTAACTGAGGAGGAATTTGCAGAGAGGTTTTTAGGACAACCTAGACCTTCCATTGGAGTTGTTTTCCAAGAATTTAGGAGATCAACCCATGTAAAGTTAGGGGCAGAGTATGATCCAGGGTTTCCAGTTAGACTTTGGGTTGATCCAGGATGGTATCCAGGTAGTTATTCGGTCTTATGGGTCCAAATAATAGGACAACAGATTAGGGTTTTTGATGAGGTTTATGAGAATTATTTTACAAATGAAGATATTTTAGACCTTGTTAGAAATCACCCTAGGTTTGTAAATATTGAGAGGGTTGTTATAGATGTAGCAGCAGAGACTCATGCGGGGGCTTCTACACCTGCTGTTACGGCCTGGCGTAAAGTGTTTTCCCTACACAATATCCCTGTAGTTAGTAGATATGTAAAGATTCAGCATGGTCTGACGAGAACCCATGATAAGCTTAGGGTTAATCCTATAGAAAAAGTACCGTATTTAATTTTTCATCCCCGGTGTGAGAATACCATTTGGGAGTTTGAAGAGGGGTATAAGTATAATGTGAGATCGAGTAGTTTTGATATACGATCAGGAAAACCGCAGGATAGGAATAATCACTCAGCTAAGGCTGTTGCTTATGGCCTAGTGGACGCTTTTGGGTTTAATGAAGGGCCAAGGGTTCCCCTTCCACAGTCTTATAGGAGGCAAATGGCTTATGATAGGGTTAGATAGTGGCAATAGAAAAACCTGATACTGGGACTAAAAAGAAGAGGATAAAACTTCCAGGGGGGTTGGGATTATTAGAAAATGTTCTTAATCCTATTTATGAAGCTGGACAGAATCTACGTGAGGCAGAGTCTAATCCTACGATGCAGATGCTTATGGGGTTTTTAGGACCTCCTGGTAGGATTCCACCTGTTCGGATGACTACAAGAACCGCTAAGTTTCCTGTAGCAGCCGATAGAATAGAAAAATTTTATAGAGATATTTTGTTAAAGGTAGCGGAAACAGACCCTCTAATGGCTAGAACAATCAGGAATGTTATTTTTACACCTTATGCAACACAAAGAATAGGAGCATTAGCCTATTTTCGACCAGCGGGGGATGTAGTTGTAGGGCCTCAAGGTACATCTGTCCAGACTTTTCTACATGAGGGAATACATGGTATTGACAGGGTAGCCCTTGAAAAGCTTGCACCGAGATCGGCAAAACTCCCTACTGGGAAGTCTCTCCAAGGGCCTTTTAATTTTACGGATTTGTTTAATAGGTATATGGCAAAGCCACCAAGGTCATCTACCGTCGCTAACCAGGAATTTGGTAGGAATTTATATGATCGTCTTTTTCGAGAGGCTAGTGTATTTCCTGTTGGTTATGCGGGACAAAGTTTAAGGCACGCTCCATTATTTGAACAGGCGGCTGTTATTGGATCCTCTGCTCAAAAGACTCCTCCGAATTGGGAGAACTATCTTAACATGCTTCGATACATTGTAGAAGGGAAATAATGACTTCTCCTCTTGATCTATGGTCTCAAGCACAATTTAATAAAGATGCTATAAGGCTTTCTGATGTGGAATATGGGGAGCTAGTATCCTATATCCAAAAAACTGCTGATGCCGATGTTCACTATTGGGAGCCACGAAATGCTCGTATGTTGGAATCTCAGCGTTTTTGGGAGATTGGCGGAAGGAAAAGATTACGGTCTGGAAATAAGGTGGTAAATGCTTTTAGCCCCGATCTCCGAGATGTAGATAAGATTCAGGAATCAGAAGATGTTGAGTTCAATGATGGGTATATAACTGTTGATAAAATAGTTTCACTTATTACCTCCGCTAATTGGGGGATGAATGTTCCTGCAAAGAATACTACTTTAGATTCCGTTGCACAGAGGATAGAGGATTTACTTAGGTGGTGTGATGAAGAGCTTAATGTTAGGTATTCTTCTGCACTAAATGGGGACTTAGGTAGGGATGAAGGACATTTTGCTGCCCTAAGAGGCTGGATATGTGGATTGATTACCCCAAATCCTGATGATCCTAGAGTCCCTTGGAGTTATCTATTAGAAGACCCACTGCTTGTTTATCCTCGGTATAGCCGAGATAAATTGATTCGGGTTTGCCATAGATTTTCTATGACGGCTCTTGAAGCTACTGTAGAGTATCCCCAAGCATGGGAGTTTTTATCGGGAAGAAATGATGATGATGAGGTAGAAGTTACCACATATTACGATGAAAGATATGTGATGACTCTAATTGGCGGGATTTACTACGGGCCAACAAATAATCCTGATATTGGGAGTAGTAAATCGAGTGCTATTTTAAGACCGTTGGTTGCGCATGGGTATACAGATATTTATGGTATCCCCCAGAATCCTTGGATTATTTATACTCCGAGAGGAACACCAACACGAAGGATTGAGGCAACGAGGGGATCATTAGATCGGGATGTTGTAGCATTGATCGGACTTGATGTATTACACCCTATTAAAGATATAATTGTGCTTTTAGAAAGATTGGCAAGCCAATTACATACTGAGGTTGCCAAGAGTTCTAATCCTCCTGTAGTTTGGTACGTACAACCAGGGCAAGAGCCTCGAAAACTTGATCTTGGTGCTGGTGGGACAAACTTTGCAATTTTTGGCGATGAAAAGGTGGAGCTTCTTAGCACCTCGGCAGCAAAGGCTGATTTTAGTCCTTTATGGGAGATGTATACCGATAGACTTCAGAGAGGGTCTCTACCGACCGTTCTCTACGGTGAATCAATAGGTGCGCTTGCTGGATATGCTATTTCAATTTTAACGGATGCAGCGAAGGGGATTTTAGACCCTTTACTTCGTGGTTTGAAAATGTATCGCCAGATGAAGTACAGGAGGCTGCTAGAGATGTATGTGAATATAGGGTCTAAATTTTCGGGAGAGTTATCTATAAGAAGTCAAGATCGAGTTTCCAATAAAGTTTATACAGAGGTAGAAGCTGTAAGTGCTGAGGATATTAGAGAAAATGGGGTTTTTGTAGAAGTTACTTATGATGATCCATTACCACAGGATAAATTAAATATCCTCACTGCTGTAATTGGTGGAAAACAAGCAGGGATTTTGCCCCTACATGATATTTATACAGACTGGTTACACGTACCAAATCCTAGAGCAACTAGACAAAGATTAGAAGATGATTGGCTGTATGAAGATCCGTTAGTTAGGAGAGAGCTTGCTTTAATCCGTGCAGAGAAGTCGGGTGATGAGGATTTGAGGGAGGCAGTTCGGAGAGTTAAAGAGCAAGAAAATTTAAGAGTTCAACAAGGGTCTCCACAAGACCCAACAGCTAACGTTCCCCCTGAAGTTGTACCACCAAGCCTACAACCTGGTGAAATTCCTTCGCCGCCATCTAATATTAATCCTATTGAAGCGATTTTAAGGCAGTTGGAAAATGTCTCGGCGGGAGTTAACGTGAGAAGTGGGGCAAGTCCTCCAAATCTACCCCCGGAGAATCCTTATGGTTATTAAATGTTTTAATTGTGGAAGTCTTTTTGTCTGGGAGCCTGGGACACCAAAGCTATGCGTGAGGTGTAGGCTCACTGCGGGAGTAGGCGCACATTTGCATTACGTTTCTTTAACAGGAAAATATAATGCCTAAGAAGAAGGGTAAAAAGAATACCAAAATTCGGAAGGATGAACGGAAGAAGAAACGGAGTCTTCTACCCCCTAAATTTGAGAAGAAATAATGCCGTTAATTAAAGGTAATAAGGGAAAGAGTAAGAGGGGGATTAAGGAGAATATCAAGAGGGAGATTGAGTCGGGGAGGCCGATAAAACAAGCTGTAGCAATTGCATATAGCGTTGCTAGAAAACAGAAAAGGAGAAAATAATGCCAGGTAGAAGTTTAGCAGAAGATTATAGTCGGGCCGTAACAAGCGGTGATGACGCAGCCTACCAAAGTGCACTAGACGCATATCGGGATCAAGAGGATGCACTAGTTGCCGCTGGTGCAACTAGAGCGGGTCCAAGAAGGGAAGGAAGAAGAGCCCCAGCAGTAGGAACATCGCCAATTAGGACAAGTGGACTTCTTGGTTCTCCTCCAAGTTTTGGAGATTTACGAGGTAGACTATCTTCAGGAAGTTTAACCCCCGAAGATATATCCACCTATTTGAACTTTGTTGGCGATGATCCACAAAGCGCAGTAAATAACCTCTTGCGGTCTAGTGGTTACAATCTATCTAATAGATTTGTCGGTAGGCTGGGGAGAAATCTTGGTCGAGGGTCAACCTTTGCGCTATTAGCCCAGGCATTAGGTGGAGATGTTCGTCCTGAAGAGGAAAGGAATAGAAGCATACTTGAATCAATTCTTGGTGGGGCGGGAACGAGTACCTATACTGATCCAAGTTACTTTACAGATATATTGGGTCGGTTGAATTCAGCCCAGAGGCAGATTCAAGGAGGAGGGACAGGGATTCCTGACGCTGCTCGTTCAGCCTTAGAGAGTTTTTATAGTCCTGATTTTGATACCCTAACAACAGGCGGGAGAAACCTATTTACGGCTGGAAGGTCGGCTTCTACTCCCGCAATATTTAGGCAGTTTGCTGATGAAGCTCTACGGCGACAAACGGAAAGCTGGGAAGATTTTCTAGCACCACAGAATCCTTCCTTTAATTTACTAGACTATCTAACTGGTTCCTTGGGGATACCATACTAAATGATTGAAAAAAACGGTTCTAAGCTGTATCTCACGTATAAATGGTTAGTTGGTATTCTTCTGGCAGTAATTTCTGCCTCAGTGTTTCTTAGCCTACCAGCTTTTACCAATGAATGGCAGAGTAGAGGCCAGAGGATCAATACTCTCGAAAAGCAAGGAGCAGTTACGATAGAAATTCTAACAAGAATAGAAGCTGATATTCGGGCAATAAAGGAGAGGAGGCCCTAAATGGCAAGTTTTTTAGGGACAGATAAACGAGGGAGAGCTTTTACAGCAGATAGTTTAGGTCAATATAGAAGGCTGCAAAGACCTTTATTTGCACCTAGAGATTCAGGGGATATTAGAACTCCGAGGATAATGGACGATGAGCCCACTGGTGGTGGTGGGGTGTTAGGGATTGATCCAGATATTGTCCGAGATACAGTACGATCTGGTATAGAAGAAGAGCAGCCTGGCGCAATTCTTGAAAGTTTATTTGGTGGAGGGAATAGAAATTACCAAAGATTTCTACAGAATTCTCTTCTTCGGTATTTGAATCAATATTACGGAGGTCTGTACAATGATCCAAGCCTGCTGCAAAATCCTGACTACACTTTTGCGAACTTTCTGGGAGGTGTTGATCCAAGATCAGAATTCCAGAATCTAAGCCCATTTGAGAGAGGGGAGAGACCATCTATCTTTGCGCCAAGGGTTAGGTTTATACAGAGGTAAATTATGGCAATTCTTGATCCAAGGAGAGATATAACAAGTCGTATGGTGATTCCTCCTATCGGGGGACCTCCAGATATTCCTATAGAAGCGGACCCAGAGATGTCCAAACTTGCCTTACAATTAACTTCTGATTTTTATCCACCATTGTGGTCGTGGTTTGAAGGTGAGGGGGTTGGTGGTTTAGGAGAGCTACGTGAGGGAGAATTTGGTAAACGCTTACCGTTATTAGCATTAGCCCATAGTGGTACAAGGCAATTTGAGCCTCTAATGGATGCATTGTGGGGACATGATTGGGGCATGCGTGGGTATACACCTCCTACTACCCCAATTCCTAGATATGTTCCACCTAGTCCTAGTCCTAGTCCTCGTCCTCGTCCTCGTCCCCTCAACAGTATTTATATTAACCCCTCTGGTGGACTATTCCCTGCTAATCTTCTAGGAAGAAATGAATCTCCTATAGAAAGAATGAAGAAGGATATGTTGGCGTATTTTGCGCCAGAGGCGGCCTCTAGGATAAATAAAGCAAAAATAATGTATGATCCACGAGCCAATATGCTTGGGGCAGGAGGATTTGCTCCACCTGGTAGGGGTATACATTTAGCTACAGGGAAGCCTCCTCAAACGTCCACACTTAAACACGAATTTATGCATAATCTGTCCACACAAAACCCATTAGATTTTTTGAAGTTCCTCCAAACTCCGACAGTAAAATACTATCCTTTATGGTCAAGAAATGATCCTTTACATTTACTAACGTTTCTTATGGGCTTAGGGCCGTCAGTTAATAAATCTCTACAAAAGTATCCCTCTCCGAAAGAATCAAGATATTTCGAGGATCTCCCAAGTGATATTCGGTTTATGTATGAAGGTATTCTCCCTCATAGTCCCAGTGGATATGACCCAAGTCCACTTCTAGGTGAATAATGCCTCTTAGACCATTAAGTCCTATAGATTTCATACCATCTCCTTTCCCTGCGATTCCACCGCCTCCGAATCTTCCTCCTCCAATTCCAATGGAGATAATAGTTGAGGCGATTAAGGAACAACGGATAAAAAGAGCTTTTGAAGAGCTTTTTAATCCAAATCCACAAAGGATGACTCTCCCTGCACCTCCTGGATTTGGGGCAGGGAAAGAATTTGGAGAGTTAGCAAGAGCAGGAATTATAGGTGGTGCTGATGTAGGAGGTCAGACCAATCCTTATTCGTCGGCTCTAAATCAGCCTCCTAATTATCTCTATGCCTTAGCAAAAGAAATAATGATGAGGAAACTTGCTGCAAGTGTTCCTCGTAAAGCAAAAATACCTTATGGATTTTCATTACCGAAGGATCAACTTCAAGAGGTTGCTTCTATCCGTCCTGAACCTACACAGGAAATCCCTAAAATTACCTCTAAACCTTTTGATTTAGACGAAGCGTTAAGGAAACGTGGTGCAACGCAGGCTTTTGAATTTGGAGAAATAAGAAGTATTGTTCCTTCCCAGAGGGTTATAGATGCAGAGATTACTACTAGAAATTCACTTAATTCTTTAGAACCTGGGGAATTAGTGCAATTAGGGCCACAAGACTTTAGGCCAATACCAAAGGAAGTATGGTTAAGGAGATTAGATTTAGCTTCAACTCAATACCAGAAAGGTGTTTTTCGAGAGGAGAATTATCTAAGGTTTTTGGACAATTTGGGAAATAAACTTCGTGGAGGGCGGATTTCTGAAGATGTAATCCAGCCTCCTGTAGAGCCACTTCTGCCCCCTGGACAACCACCAGTAGTAGTACCACCTCCTCCTAGAAGTGAAACTTTAGGTAAACTTCGAGATATTATTGAGAGTGAGCAAGGAAGTTTTCGACTTCCGCCGTTTGGACAGGGAGGCCCTAAGATTGAGCCTCCGCTAACAGGCGAGGTGTTTTCTCCAACAGGTGGCTTCAACATTCCACCAAAGGGGCCTCCAACTCCACAAACTGGAACTCCAAAGCCTCCACCTCCACCTTTGCCGACATCCCCCCTGTCAAGTAAATTTCCCTCTCCCGATCTGAAAGTTCCAACATCAGCCAGTCCAGTAGACGCTCTAACTGCATTTAACCGATTCTGGTCTGGAATTACAGCAGGTTTAGACCCTGGGACTTCCTTAACACTGGGGTGGACTGCTTTATTTGATAACCCAAGTCGCTGGGGAAAATCAACCCTTATGTCCTTTGGGAGATTAGCTAGTGAGACTGCATACCAAAAGTATTTATTAGATTTGGATAAGCCGAATACAAATCTAAACGGTGGATCACTTCTACGATGGGGATTAGATCACGGTATGCCCGCACCGGGCGGTGTTCCTGAACTAGCCTCTACAGCTATAGTCGAAAAGGTTCCTGTCATTGGAAAGGGGTATGAGACCTTTCGTCGGCAAATGGAAGCCTTCCAAACGATTCAACAGTGGGAGCATTTTCGAGCATTAACGGATAATGGAAACTTAAAAAATAATGTGGATGAAGCTGTAGAAACCGTTCGGACTATTGGTTCGACTTCTGAAGGGCCAACTATCGCAGGAAGGTCATTATCTTCATTACTCGGCCCTTTCGGTTTTGCCCCCAGATTATATGCTTCAGTTATTAACCTTCACCTACGAGCCCTTACCTCTAATTTACCTCCCAAGGGCGGATTGCTGACTGGCCCAGGAGGTAGTGAGCGGGCCGTTATTCTAAAATTAGTAGCTTTTGCAACGGCGGCGGTTGAAGCCTCCAAACAGCTTGGCGGTAAAGGAAAGGGTTTATGGACTGATCCTCACGATCCAAATTGGATGACGATAACTGATACTTTTGGCAGTGGGGTTGATATACGTCCTTTAGGGATGTTGCACACTTGGTGGAAAGCCCTTGCTCTAGCAGCTACAGGAGATTTAGAGGCTGCTGCTACAACTATTATTAGGAGTAAAGCAGGAACAGGGCTTCGGCTGATGTATGCCCTAGCCACAGGGTATGTACCATATACAGGTGCAAAAGCAGATTTATCCAAAGAAGGAATAAAGAATATACTCCGAGATATGTTTTCCCCCTTTGGCGTACAGAGTTTGCTACAAGGGGATCCGCTTCCATTAGCAGCTTTACAGTTTTTCGGTTTTGCTGCAATCCCAGAGAGCTATTCTGAAGCGAGAGAAAAGTATTTTATAAAAAACCGAGAGAAGTTAGAAGCGGAAGCCCCAAATAAGCTAATGGGTTGGCCTGGACATCCCGCCCCGAATTGGAATGAATTAACACCTAATGATAGGAATTTCCTTAATCGCCTCCCTGAGTTTGAAACCTTACGGAAAAGATTTGAAACTGATAAGGAGAGGTTAGCCCCAGATGCCTTCGGTAAGTATGACAAAGTTCGGGATGATGAATATAATAAAAGACTACTGATTGGGGAGAGGTTTAAGGCTGGGAGTTTAGATTATGAGGCGACAAAAGAGGCTTTTGATACAAGCAATGAAGAGACTTTGCGATCTCGAAAGGATTTACAAAAGTCTTCTGAATTTCAGAAGTTTGTAGAAACCAGAAAATCTCCCGTGCCAAAGGAATTCATGGATGCGCTAAATAACTATTATGCCATCTACGAAGCAAATACTGATCCACTTACAGGGAAGCTCCTTTCAGGGACTTTTGACAAAATAGAGGATTATAAAGAAGGATTAACTGAAGATCAGCGATGGTATATTGATAATAACGTAGGGATTAACAAAACCCCCATTGAGAAGCGTTTTTCACTTATGAACAAAATGTTACGACCTTATTATGATATTTCTACAGGAGTTGCAAATACTCCCTCTGATTACCTTCCGCAAGATTATTTAAGTGCAAATTTCCCAACTTGGCGATCTTGGAGTTATTTACAAAAACAATGGGAATCAGCAGATAGTAAATCGAAAGAGAAGTTGGAAAAATCTACTGTGGTTCTTGGCGACAAAGTACATAAACCCTGGAGTGAATATCAAGAAGCAGTAAATCTAGCACGGTTACAATATAGAGCTACTAATGAAGGTCAAGAACAGGCTTTAATGGAGTTCCAGAGGGTTGACACCTCGGTTGATGATGCACTTATTGAGGCAAAAAAGGTTGCTGAAGCAGAGACAAAGCAATATTTACACTGGCGTTCTACAAGAGATGGGGATGGTAATGCTAGTTCTCTCAATGCTGCTAATAAACAACTATGGAAATTAGAATGGGCAAAAGGATTGAAGGAAAGTCCAGATGCTCCAACGGTAACAGAGTTATATGGAGAGACCCCAAAGGTTTCAACTAAATCTTCAACTACATCTACTCCAAAGACTTCGCCCATGCCTTCTCCAAAGCCACCACCTAGTAAACCGAGAAGATCAATACCGACATTATAACAACTTGACATAAGTCTAGTAAATGATGTAAGATAAAACTAGGAGGATATATGCCAGATAATGACCCCGTTATTATAACTACACCTGATGTCGAGCCCGTTCTCGACGCTCAGCCTATTGTTCCTGATGATGAGGAAAAGGTTGATTACAAAAGCTTATACACAGAGCTTAATGATAAGTGGAGTGTAGTTGAGCCTTATGTCCCTTACATCCCGCAATTTAATGAGTTTATAAGTGCGAAGCGTCAGCAAGAGGCTGATGATTTTGCAGATTTGTTATCCTCTCTCGAACCTCCACAAGAGGTCGTCCAAGGAGATAATAAAAGCGATGTAAAACCTCCAGCTATTAACCCGACAGCTTTGAATCAGGCGAAGCAGTTCATGTCCTTGGGAGCCGCTTATCAAAAAGCCTATCCCACAATTATGGAACAGACTATGACCCTTGAAGCCATCCGAAATGCGGTTGATGTACTAGGGCGGGACAGCACTATTGCAGAAATCGAAGATATGGCTAAAGATTTTCTTAGTTTGGGTGATCCTAGACTAATGCCGAGGTACGCCGCTCAGCTAAAGAAAATGAACCAAAACAAGATTTCAAGTGAACGATCAACATCAGGGGTAGATCGTCTACCAAAAGCCCCTGCAAAGACATACTCTCCTAATACAGTTGATTTTTTTGAACAGAAGTTATTCAAGTACAATAACGGCGATGGGGATGATCTGACTCCCGCCGAGTGGAATCAATACGCTAAACTGCGTGGTCTAATTTAACAAAAAATTATGGAGGCAAAAAGGAGCTTCAATTGGCTATAATTACTACTTCAAGCCTTGATGATACTCTACCGAAGTTTATCGCTGAGGCTGCCCTTACTCTATTACAGGAAGGGTTAATGAAGCAGCGTGTTTCTGTTGTAACTCTCGGTAAAGGTTCAGGTATTACCTACAACAAACCTACCTGGTCTGCTGTTAGTGTTCTGAGCTTAACTCAGGGTGTTGATCTTGCTCAGGCTCAGAGTGTTACTGATAGTAACTTTGCTGTAACCGTTGCTGAAAAGGGCGGGCAGGTGTTCTTTACGGATTTGTCAAAGAACGCCATCCGTGAGGATATAATGCGGATGCTGGGGAAAGCCTTAGCAAATGCTTTTGTAAACTCATGGGATGTTGACCTTACGGCTGTTATGGACTCAGCCACCGTATCCCTTGGTGGGGCTACGACTACCCTCGTTATAGGCCGTCTACAGGCTGCTGCAACGAGATTAGCTGCTGCTTCACGTCCCGTTGAGGGCCCGCTTTCCTGTGTTCTACATCCATTCTCCTACTACGCAATTGCTCAGGATTTGGCTGCCGTTTCCGTTAGCGGCCGTTGGGTGAATACCACTGGAACCCCTTCGATTGCTAGAACCTACGGCTCTAGTGTTGCAGGGCTTTCAGAGAGGATTATTGAGAATTTCTGGGTAGGTAAACTTGCTGGTGTTGATGTTTTTACTGATAGAAACATTGCTATCGCAAGCTCAGCATCAAAGGGTGGGATGTTCTCAAAGGAAGCTATTGTTGCTGTACAGTACGAATCTCCGTCAACTCGTGTTCAGAGAGATGAGTCCCTTCGTGGAGTCGAGTTGAACTATGTTGGTACTGTCGGCCAGGGTATGTATGACGGCTCATGGGCTTTTGAGCTATTTGCCGATGCCAGCACACCCTCTGTGTAAAATTTAACAAAAAAATAGGAGTTAAAATGCCTGGAATAAGCTCTGGGCTGGACCCGAAAATTCTCGCTCTTCATAGCGATCTTTCGGCTACAACCGCTGTCCCTGTTTGTAAATTCCCATCTATTCACACTATGTTGGATGCCTTCTGGATTTTCCAGACAGCTATGACCACCAATACTTCAACTACCCATGCACGGGTGAGAGTTATGGATGGTGCGACCACTGGGAGTGGTACTGCCAACGCTGGCCTACGTTCGGGTACGTGGGTAGCATATACTGGGGCGACCATCGGCACTAACTATACCTTTGCAGCTAACGATTGGGCAGTGTGCAGATATAGTGAGGCTGGAACAGTCGCTCTTGGTACTTGGGCGCAGGTGATTCACTGCGTTAATGGAAATGTCTAAATAGCGGGGGAGTGGAATAAACAACTACTCCCCGCTAAAAAAACTCTGGAGGCTCCGTGAAGATTCTACTAGGACTATATACTGGGGATGTTGTTCTGGAAAGTGCGCTTGCAAATGTTTTGAGTTTGCAGGCTTCCATGATTTCCAGAGGGATACAAGACCCTGTGTCTAGTTATATTCAGAGAACATCCTGTAGAGTAGATGCTAATAGAAACTATATAATGCATTATTTCCTTAACAAAAGCACGGCGGATTATTTGTTCATAATAGACCAGGATGTTAGCCATCCCGCCGATGCTCCTTATGTACTCGCCTCCCGTGATAAGCCGATCGTTTGTGGTTTATATTTTAAGCGAAATGAGGCTGGGATCCACCATCCGATGTTTTATAAGAATATCGGGAATGGTGTAGAGGATCGCCAAGGGTATAAAATTGGAGAATTCTGTGAGGATAACTACTCACCAAATCCTTTTATACCTATTGTAGCCGAGTTTTTATCTAATTCTAAAGCTCCTCTTATTGATGATCCTTTCCTACTGGCTAAAGAGGACGGAAGTCTACCAATGACTGGAGGGATTATAGAAATAGACGCCTCTGGATTTGGATGTGTGATGATCCGCCGAGATGTGATCGAGGCAATGAGTCCTCCTTATTTAATTGATGAGCCGCATTTGAACGGCGATTTAGTTTTTTACAGAAATGCCAAGAAGTTAGGTTTCGACATCTGGGGAGATATGTCAGTCGTTTGTAGCCATAGGCAGGTAAAACCTATAGGTCTTAAAGGATTTCAGGATTTTGTGTGGAAGGAGGTTAACGATTACAATGCCTCACGATCACAAGAAATTCATACAGAGATTTACTAAAGAGGATTTACTAGACTTAGAGTACACTTACGGCGGAGAAATACGGCTTCAGATCAATCACGGAGACGGGACAACCGAGTTAGTTTTACTAAATAACTTATTGGGGATAATAAGCAGATTTTCCTCAGATGCTTTGGGAAATAAGCATGGAGGCTATATGATAATCCCCAAGAAAATCTGGACACAGCTTCGGGAAGAAGCTTCAGATAGATTGGGGAGAGAAAAATTTAGGCAAACGAAAGATAAAGGTTTTGTGGGTATTTTTTCAAACTGGACTGTTTACCTTGCAGATGTTGTTCAGGTTTTTGTACGTACTGACCACAACGGCCTTTGTTGGGCTTTTGATATTGGTAGTATTCATAACCTACTCCGCCGCCCTGAAATTCTACAGCTAGTAGGAGAAGGAATGGGTTTTGATGATAAGTTTGTATTTCATCCACTTCTAGGTGGCTATGCTCCGCCCCTGGTCTTACGGGCCTGGGCCGATGATGGGTACAAACCAGCCCTGGATGCCCTTGAGATTCTACAAATTCCTGAAAAGGCTTGTGATTTAGCAAAGGGTATTGGAGTACACCCTGACTGGTTGGCTGAACACGCAAATAATGGTTATGAACCCGCAATTTCACTACTGATAAACCCACCTGATATTGCTGATAGAAATTGGAGGATTCGTGCTCAAGAGATATTATTCCAATTAGTTAATGGTGATAAACTAGGACTTCTTCCCGAAGGGGTAGTTGAAGGAGAGTATAGTGAAGTTTCTAGTAGGCTATGACCACCACCCTGTCTCAGTTGCTCGTATGTATGTTAGAGCAATGAGAAGATTGGGGATTGAAGTGCTTACTATTGGCCCCAGGTGGAAGGGTAGATATTCTCATCCTGAATACGACGATATTCCTGATATTGAGATTCCAAGAGGCTCACCTGTTTGGCGGACAAATTTTCTTACAGATGTTTCCCAAGTAGATCAGGTATGGAGTTTTGATAATAAATTTCGACTCAGAGGGAAGCTTGGAGATGGGCCCGCAGTGATATACTGCACAGACCCCCATGTAGTTGATGCAAAGTTTTACTTACGAGAATATGATTACAAATTCTCGGCACAGAAAATACCTGGGACATCTTGGATCCCACTTGCCTACGACTCCGATCTACACCCTTGTTTTAATAATATAAATAATCTAAGTCGGCCAATAGATGTATGTTTTATTGGGATGACGGGGGCAGGGTATGAGAACCGCCGTGCAGGGCTGAAATGTTTAGATAATCTGGGACTAGAGAGTTTTATAGCATCGGGGCTAGTTTTTGACGATTATTCCCGTCCATATAATAAATCAAAAATTGCCTATAATTGGTCTAGTTCTTTTGATATACCAATGAGGCTTTTTGAAGGAATGGCAATGGGGTGTTGTGTAGTAACTAATAGAATCCCATTTTTAGATGAATTGGGTTTTGTTGAGGGCACACACTATCTGGGGTTTTCAAATATCGGTGAACTAGAAAAAGTAGTCCTAGAGGCTTTGAATAGTGGTCGTTGGCAAGAGGTGGCTAAAAAGGGTAATCTTGCCGTCCAAGAGCACTCCTATCCTAATAGAGTCATAAAAATGCTCGAAAGGATTGACTACAAAAAAATTTAATCAACTATGGAGGCAATATGAAAGTAAATATAGTTGAGATGTATCATTCAGAGGCCATGCTAAGGATAGTTCGCCCCCTAGTGGAATATAGGCCAGGATGGGTTGATTTAACCATTAGCGAAATCCCCGATCCTGATGCAGATGTTAATATACACATTCCTTGGCATATTCTCGTGGATTCTCCTAAGAATAATCTCGATATTATACTATTCACCCATGTAAACCCAGGAGTGGAGGGAAAATTGAAATTAGCAGCAGCAAAAGCTGATCATATTTTTGCTATGTCAAAGCACGGTATTCATACCCTTCGTCAGAATGGGATTCAAAATTCAGTTAGTATAATCACTCCAGATGTAGAGGGATATATCCCCAGGAAGATAAAAGTGGGGATAGTTGGGACGGAGCAACCCAATGGCCGTAAACGCTCTTGGTTGCTTGCTGAGCTTGCCTGGAACTATAATCTTGATCCCTTTCATTTTGTAATACTTGGGAAAAACTGGGACGGTGTAATTCCTTATGTCTCAAATTTAGGTGTTAGCGTAGAAAATATTAAATCAGTAGACTCAAATTATAACTTCTATCATGGCATTGACCTATTGCTATGCACGGGATTTGTTGAAGGTGGTCCTCTGCCACTAATTGAAGCTCTTGCTTGTGGTGTTCCTGTGTTATCCCCACCGTATGGCTACGCACTAGACTATCTTCCTCCAGAGAGTATTTATAACTCGATTGAGGAGCTATCCATGTGTTTGAAAGAATTTGTTTCTCCAGTTATGGAGCGGAGAAATCGAGTACAGCATTTAACCAAACAAGTTTATGCAGGGCAAGTTTACGAAGTATTGCGTAATATTTGTAAAAATGCAATAGTTTGCCGATATGATAACATTCCTGCAATTATACGAGAAATTAAAGCAACAAAATTACTAGAAGTTGGTACTGGCACTTGTGAACGTGCTGAAGTGATGATTACGGCTGCGCTGGAAAATGGTACTGATATTATTTACAGGGGTTACGATTATTTTCGTCCACTCAGCCCTTTTGAAATAACCTCAGAGTTCTCGAAACAGCCTATGAGTATTGGTGAAGCTGCTAAGAGATTATTACCCTATGATGCTGAGGTTATCTTAGTTGAGGGGGATACTAAAGAGACAATTCCCAATACTCCCGACACAAATACTTATGATTTTATTTATATAGATGGCGGCCATTCCTGGGAGACTATCGAATCCGATTGGGAAAACCTTCAAAGATTAGCTCACGATAACACTGTGTTTGTGCTTGATGATTACTACCCAGAGATTGACCGTCCAGTTGGGTGTCAAAAATTAGTCGATTCCCTTGATCGCAACATCTGGTCAGTAGAATTTCTCGAACCTCTCGAAACTTGGGGAGAGTTGAAAATCCAAATGGTTAGGGTCCAAAAATGCCTTATATAAACATTCTTCCTCCTGGGACACTAATTCTTCCTACCCACGTTGTCGAAAGTATACAACGAAAACGGTTAGAGGAAATTAAGCAGATGGTCAAGGAGGAGAAATTGGCTAATGATCCAGGCTACCAATATGAGCAGGAGAGGGCCAAGAAGGACACAAAACCTATTACTGTTATGGATAGCTCGGATCGTAATAGGCCAGTAATCGTGGTTGGCGGCGGCGAGTATTATGAGGATTTGAAGGATAAGGCCAAAAGATTAAAAGAAAAACCCGATCCAAAATTGGATCCTGATAGAAAGTGGAAAGCTGATCCAAAAAGGGATGTTGGGGAGGCATTGGATAGGTACTACAGGGGAAAGCGTGGAACAGCAGTATTTCATTTTCCTAATAATCCATTAACTAAGAAGGACGGATAAGGAGGACAAATCTATGGTTAATAAAAATATAGATGCAGAGGGGTGGGAAACCCTAGATGATGAAGGCACGGTTATCGAAATTGCAAATGTTGAGCACTTTGCGGCCGAGAGGGCAAATCTTAAAATACCCTGGCCTGAAGGCGCACAGGGATTAGGTGGAGGTTATAGAGCTAAAGCCTTTACAACTACTGATGAGATAGTAGTAATGTATGGGCCAAAGGAATTTAATCAAGGAGCAGTCCCAAGTAATATCCCTAGATCACAAATGTCAGTGTTTTTAGGTAGAGGGTTTACAATTCGGCCTACGCAGAAGGCTATAGAAGCTAAATTTCCTTGTAATACAATTATGGAAGATGGTAGTCTATGCCCCTGGATCGCTTCAAGTGAGCTTTATCGTTTTGCCCATATTAGGGGCTACCATCAGATGATCGCTGATATTGTTATCCCAGATTTTGCCCAGCGTCGCCTACGTGGTGAAATGGTTGTTTCAACGGATACTAGAGAAGGAGAAGTTGCTGTATTACGGGAGCAGGTTGCTGCGCTAACAAAACTTGTTGTTGAGAATACTATGAGTAATAAAAAGAAAAAGACTAATATCCTACGAAATGATGTTGGGCTTACAATAACTATTCCACATACCTATGAGTGTACTACCAAAGGTAGGCTAGGGAATTATGATCTTAATTGTGAACGGTGTGTTTTACTTCAGGAGCGGGCTCGTAAACTGGCTGCTGAAGTAGATACGAATACTTAAATGCCTTCTTTCATTTTACCAAAACACATTGCAGAGGCTAGACGGCGGGCTCTCGAAAATGGTGAATCTCCGCCACGAATAACGACTATTATTGGTGCTAATGGGATCAAAAACTTCTGGACAGAGGTTGGACGAAACGGCTCACTTGAGGGTTTAGATAAGCATAAAAATCTACAGAAGGGTTTTCGTGTGTTTCATTTCCCTCGAAATCCCTTAGCAAAGGAATAAATTATGGGAATACCGCCTATTCAAAAATTTACTACACTACTTCGATCTCTAATTCTTGGGCGGGATACAGCCACGAATCAACCTGTTGTTAGAGTCTACGGAGAACGCATAGGTGAGCTTTTTCACAGGGAAGAAGTAATTGGACGAACTGAAGATGGTCTTCCAGTTCACCTTCGTCTGGATCAGGAAGGAAAGGTTATTCTTTCACCTGCATCAATCACTTATATTGATGATACTCGGATTTTGGATTTATTGAAAAATATAGATCAAAAACTTGGCGAGATGCTCGCCCACTTAGAAGAGATAAATAGCAACTAAAATTCCTGGTGGTATATCCAGGAAAAAAAGGAGAGAAATGGATCAAAAAGGTACAGTTGGACCCCTCGGCGCAAAGGTCAGGGGATCCTCTCAGGATTTTTCCCTCTCTCGTTATGGGGAGCTAGTCGGCCCTATGTGGAGAGAGGCTACCCTTGCGGGTAGAGTATTTGGCGGGGAGACTGCTGCTGCTGGTGTTGCCCCTGGGACTGCTTTGGGAACTACAGGGCCTTTTACTCTTGCTAATCCCGCAGGCAGTGGGGTAGCATTGGTTGTAATCCAGGGGTCTTATGGATATGTCTCTGGAACTCTAGGCGCAGGTGTTATTGTCTGGGCTGCTAATGTGAACCCCGTTGCTGCTGCTGTAACTGGGACAGCAATCACCGTAAATAATATGTTACTCGGTGGGGCTAGAGCCGACGGCCAGGGGCTTGCTTTTACAACCTCAACCCTTCCTGTTGCTCCTGTTGGGATTCGCCCAGCATTTAATTTGGATGCTTCCTTGGCAACTACGGCTGGTATTGGCCTAAAAGCCCTTGTTGACTACGTGGACGGAGCAATCTGTATCGCCCCAGGCGGCGCACTAACCCTACAGGGTATAGCTGCTGCCGGGACTACCCCACTTGTTATTGAAGGATCACTCTGGGAAGAGGTAAGTTTATAATGGCAACGTGTACCTACTGTGGTGAGTCAACTGTTGACTATGTCGAATATGCTCGTGGTAATGTGTTCTGTTCCCCTGAACATCGTATTTACAACGAGAAAAAGGATAATGTTTACGATAACAGAGGTGATACTAGGACTACAGAGGAGAGAAACTGTGCTTCGGGAGAATCCAATGCAGGATACATCTGGAAGCCCACAGGAGATTATACAGCTTTTTCCCCTGGTAATTGTGCATACTGTAACACAAAACCTAGTAGCTACGTAGAACACTTTCAGGGGAAAGTTTACTGTAGTTCAGCCCATCGTAAATACCACCAGATTAAACTAGGGCTTGTAACAGGAACACTAAAAACGCAGGAAAAGAATAGTCATTCGAGTGGCTCCCACAGTGGGTATAACTACCATAACTAGGAGAAAATTATGGCTCTAAAAGTAAAAACTCCTGTTACAGTAGGCGGAAGAACTTTCCAAACACCCTGGATTACTCCTGCTATAAGCACCACGCCTGCTTATACAGCAAAGGACGCTATGGGGACCCCCTTCACAGTGGACTTTGGGTGTACGAGTGGGATTATACAAACAATTCTTCTAACCGATATGGACCTAGAAGATGATGAGATTGATGTGCTGTTTTTCCGATCTGGAATAACACAGTCTGCTGACAATGCTGTATTTGATCTAACAGATAGTGAAAAAAGGTTATTTATCGGCGCAAAGAAGATTGCTGCCTCTGATTATTTTGATCTCAGTGATAACGCTGTTGCCTGTGTCCCTAATGTTGGCATTGCTTTTGCAGATTTAATAGATCAGAGGGTTACAGTCCAGCTAGTTAATCGTGGTGCAGGGACTTATGCTGCTGTTGATGATTTACAAATATCCTTTGTAGTTTTACAGGATTAGTATATGAGTGGATTGGTCGTAGCACGTAGAGCTTTGCTCTATCCTACTTTAGACCTTGAAAGGTATCTAAAGAGTTTTAAGTCTCTCGAAACACTTTATACCTTCCGAGAAACTCAAGGGTTAGTTGCTTTTGATAAGGGCCGAGCACGGCTGGATGGAACAATCACAGGGGCCACTATTGCCACCTTCAAAGGTGGTAAAATGGGTTATTCTTTTGACGGCGTTAATGATGATGTGTCTAACTCAAAGGCTGCCTTCGACTATACTGCTGTTACAGATTTTACAATGATGTGTTTGTTTAATCTAACCGATGCACTAACCTTTGGAACTCTAACAGCAATACAGACTGGGGACGCAGCGGTAAACGCCTACTTTTACCATAACAGCGCAGAGTTAGCATGGAGAATTGATAAAACAGGGAATTTAGTAAGACGACAAACAACTAACACACTAAGCCTCGTTGCGGATACCTGGTATCTTGGAACGCTAACCAAAGTTGGAAACGATGATGTTACGGTGTACCTAAACAAAACAGTAAATACAAGTCGTACCGATCACGTTTTAGATGACGGTGGGCAAGCTGCTTCCGCTACAAGGGTTGGAGTTAATAGAAGTGCTGTAGTCCAATCTTTTGGTAAGGGTGTGATAGCTTTAGCAGCCTTCTTTTCTGACGATCTAACTTCGAGTGATATATCTCGTGCGGTAGACCTTGCAAGGGTTTAATTTATGTCAAATCAATACTGGTTAGTAAATATCTTAGCCCTGACAGAATCTCGATTCCGTAATTTTACAACCCGTCGTGATCTCCAATGGGAGTCTGCCCATCGTAATATCCACTATCGTCTCAGTAACGACAGAACAAAAGCAATTATTCAAGCAGATTTTCCCCCTAGTATTTTAGCCATACTTGCCACACAGCCTTGGGCAACATACCTTGGGGAGTATAAAGACGGTACTGCAAGCCCAGGGGTTTTTGAATATATGGCTGCCAATCCAAATAATTGGGGGAAAGTTCGAGAAGTATAAATAGGAGTTTTAGCCAATTGTCAAAGGAAAGAAATTTCCCTACACTCCAAAAGGGATAGCTGCTGCTAAAGCTCTAAGTAAAACAACGAGTAAAAAAAGAGGCTAAATATGCCAATAAGACCAGGTAGAATCCCAACATTAGGGCGTGGAAAGGTTGCTCCACCAAGACCCCCACGAGCACCAATACCCATACCACGACCACGTAGACCAGCACCGCCAGTACCACAGCCACCTCCAGATGAAGGCGGGGAGTCTGGTGAGCATATAATTGGTGGGCGACGCCCACGTAGAGCAAAAACCCGTAGGCTTCTTTAAGTAGATATTAAGTAATAATTCAGGAGAATCAATTGCCAATAAGACCCGGTCCAATACCACCCATTGGGAAAAATAAGAAAAACCCATCTCCACCGAGACCACGAGCACCGATACCGAGACCACATCCCCCAGGACCTACCCGCTCAGGGCCTATAGGATCTGCTGGCCCAGATCGTGGAGCAGACGCCGCCGAGGAGATTGGGCGTCGATACCTACCTCTTGCTGTGCGTCCTGGAACGGGGGTTACAGCAGGGACGGTGTCGAGGATGATGCACAAGGTACGTGGAAGGCGTCGTTCCTCAGCACCATAAAATATTAAAATGTATAATTACCAGAGAAGTCTAAGCGATACTAAACTTATTTTCCGCAGAAAGTAAGCGGATGAAAACTTACCCCCTCCATCCGTATCCTGGGGAGGATGTAGAGATTGCCTCCTCTCTTATCCTCCCCAAAGACTTATAGAAGCATAAAAAGAGAAAAAAATGGCAGCACCAACAATTAGCCGAACTTTACTTCAATTACGGCAACGTATATCCCGCCGAATAAGTGATCTTGAAGAGGGTACTGCTTCTGGTGGGACGACAACGACTATGACCGAGACAGGTGATCCCAGTAGCAAACCCGCAGGTTATTATGCTGGGGCTGAAGTAAGCATAATCACTGGAACAGGATCAGTTCAGAGTCGTATTGCAACAGCATCCACAACCGCTGGCGGTACAGTAACAATCACCGTCCCAACGTGGACAGCCCCCGATAGCGCAAGCACTTATGAAATACACAAACTCGCTGGCAGAGGGTTTTACAAAGCCGATTATGACGGGGCTATCAACTCGGCTATAGACGCCTTAGCAGATGTTTATTTTACCGATACAGATTCAGTACCTTTCGGCGTCGAAAGGGTAGGTACACCTGCCGATACCTATGGTGTCCCCCGCCACGAATACCCTATGCCCACTGGGTTTAACTACCTCTATGCAATTGATTACTTAGATAGTGCTCCCAGTGTCTCCTCTCCTATGTCCTATTTCGATACTTATAGAAACATGGGAGATGTAGCTGCCAGAACACGTCTCTGGCAAGGGTTCCAGGTTGACCAAGCGGGATGGTATGAGTGGTTCTCCCTGGCATTAAATCTAGTCGGAACTATAACTGATAACCTAATTTTAGACGTAATGACTGATTCGTCAGGAGTGCCTAGCGGGACAACTGTTACAGATGGTACTTCGGATACTCTAACAGGGTCAACTCTTGACGAGAGACTTAAGTATGTTGTATTTCGATTCAACCCCCCAATTTATCTAGCTGCCAATACACAATATCACATGGTATTAAGGAGAAGTGCAGCCGTAAGCGCAACAAACTACTTCCGTTGGGCGGAAGACACAGGAAATACTTATGGTGATGGCACAGCAGGAACAGGGGATGCTTCCAATGTTTATACTGCTGTTAGTGGATCCGATTTTAGCTTTGCAATTTTTCCAGCATCAACAAAATGGGTTGAATTACCTCCCTCTGGATGGGGCTATCGGCGTGTTGGTGGAGATTTCATCCTCCTAAAAATCCTTCCCTACGATGGGACACCTATAAGATTAAGAGGATTAGCTGCCATAGCTGAAGTTTCAGTCGAAACAACGGCTATCCCTGTTCGTGCGGATTGGGTTGAGGCTTATGCTCTTGCAGAATTATTGAGCGGCCATGCTGGAAAAACTTTATCAGATAACTATGCCCAGGCTGCTCGAATTTGGGCCGAGAATGTTTTACATCGGCCCCGTCCTTATAGAATCCTCCCTCCAAATTCTGTGAAGATTTATGCCTAATGGGAATCTTTTGGGACAAATTAGGGGGATGGTGGGTAAGGGGGTCATTTGCCAGCACGGTCCTTGACGGTGCAATATGGGCCTATAATTCTGCAAGTAAATATTGGGAGATAAGGCTTAAAAATTTCTTTGTTGCTACAGCTTCAGCAACAGTAACAAATACAACTACAGAGACTTCGATTGTCGGGACAGGCTTAGGTAATCAGACACTCCCAGCAGATTTTTTTGTTGCAGGAAAAACGATTCGTGTAAGGGTAATGGGGGTCTACGGAACACAAGCTGTTCCTATTAGTTTAAGAATCAGAGTTAACTTAACTAATTCAAGTGATGTTGTTGTAACAGTTCTCGATACGGCTGCCCAGGTTCCTAGTGGCAGTCTTTCTAACAGGCTTTTTGATGTAGAAGGTTTGATAGTTTGTCGAACAACAGGGGCTACTGGAACAGTATTTGCACAAGGACATTTCCTTCATGCGGTCTCGGTTACCGATTTTGTTGATTGGGATATGGAAAATTCAGCAGTATCAACAATTGATACAACACTAACCCAGAAAGTTAATGTTACGGCGCAATGGGCAGTGGGAGTAGCCGCAAGTGATACAATTACGGGATCAGTGGTAATCTTTGAGGCGTTAAACTAAATTATGGCCTTTACAGTTATTAGTTTCAGCCCCGAAATGGGCAGTATGCACAGAAGATATTACCACTGTGATATTGACTCAGATCGAAATTCAATTCCTACAGGATTATTAACTCCTGGGGATTGTGCTTATGTTCAATCAACAAATACTGAATGGTTTGTGAACGCAAGCTTAATCTGGAAATCACGAGTGCTGTCCCATAGTGATCTCACAGGGATCGGGGCTACCGATCATCATTCTAATGTCAACGACCACGCCCAGAGCCATACTCACGCTTCCCATACAGGTATAGGAGCCAGCGACCATCACTCTAATGTTAACGACCACGCTCAACTCCATGCTTCAGCACATACAGCAGGTGGTGGCGATATTCCTAACGTCCTTGACCCGTCCAGTGAGCTTCGTGCGCCACGCAAAACCGACCCCGTAACTCCGAGCGTCGGGGAGATATGGGTCAACCTTGCAGATGTCAAGGTTCGTGATAACCAGGCGATACCTGCTACTCAGACTTTGGAGAGGCAAGCTAACAAGGGTGTGGCGAATGGCTATGCCAGCCTGGATGCTGGCGGGACCGTTCCTGATGCTCAGATTACTGCTGGGATTACTAGGGACTCTGAGCATGGAGGATTCTCCCCTCTAGGACACCATGACCTCATCACGTTGGCCGTAGATGCTGATATATTGCTGGGGATTACAGGTCAACAGCTTACGCTTGATACACAGTTAGCCAACGTTATTTTAGCCGGGCCAGCTTCAGGAGTGGCGGCGGATCCCACCTTCCGTGCCCTGGTGGACGCAGACATACCTGCGGCGATCACCAGAGATAGTGAACATGGTGGGTTCACCCCACTGGGTCATCACACTGCTTTTGTTCAAGCCGATCACGACGTATTGCCAAACCCGCACCATGCTCAGGTTCACACTCTAAGTGGAGCAGATCATACAGGTCAACTAGTCGAGGCCCAAACGCCACTCACTACCAAGGGCGCTCTCTTAGTAAGCGATGGTATAACTCTCCAGCGGGTAGCTGTCGGGGCAGACACCCAGGTGCTCACAGCAGACTCCACCCTTGCTAACGGGGTCAAGTGGGCAGCAGGCGGTGGCGGTGGGGGAGCTTGGACAACTAAGATCAAGACTGCCGACCAGACCAATAATACTGCTACCCTCGTGGATGATACAGTCCTACAATTCAACACGGTAGCAAACACTCAGTACACGATAAGACTCCTATTTTTTGGCCTTACTAATGCAACCGCCGACATGAAATATCGCCTGGTACATACAGGCACAACTACAAGAGTACGGCGAAGGATCAGGCGGACATCAACTACAGATATTGCCCAAATCTTTGAATTAAAGACTGCCTTTGATGCTGCCGATGTGGTACTGTCGACCACCGGGCTAAATCCGAATTTCTCTGAGGAGATTATTCTACAGGTAGGAGCTACTGGGGGTGTGTTCAAAGTCCAATGGGCGCAGGTTATACTCAATGCCGGGCCGACCTCGTGCTTGGAAGGCTCCTACTTGGAGCAGGCAACAGCATGATGAACCACTTCGCCGGTACTATCATCATCAACGGAGAGAGGTATGGGTACTGCAACACCAAACAACTGGGGTAATTTTGTAGCGACATCAACGAGTTATCCGCCGCTCTGTGAATCTTGCAATGGAGGACATTGGCCCACGACCATTGATTGCCAAAGGTGGATGATTGATGTAAGCGGGAATCTTATACGTAGTAGTGAGGAGTATCCACTGCCTCGTCAGTGATGGAACTTATCAATCGGAAGTCGCTCAGCTATTACCTGTAAAGTCGGATTATCCCTTGAAAGGTAA
>Ga0213870_1000147_pt1 | contig 36993 bp, 44 predicted proteins | sample WICALVC2017_Meta_FD_160119 | JGI IMG/M metagenome (GOLD analysis project Ga0213870, IMG submission 160119) | Freshwater microbial communities from subterranean cave lake in Wind Cave National Park, South Dakota, United States - WICALVC2017 | ecosystem: Environmental > Aquatic > Deep subsurface >...
CCCGCCGCAACTCCTTCCCACTCATCATGACCTTGTCCTCTCCGACCATCCGGCCCTCCTTGTAAAAGCCGGCAGTCTAACAGCCAAGAGGACATTTCTACTGTGGCCAAAGCGGACATTATCATTTTGGGATTACAGCCTTGCCAATGCGCGGGAGTCCGGCTACAGTAGGCCCATGAGCACCCTCCAGGCAGGCGATCCGGCGCCCACCTTCAGACTGAAGGGCACGGATGGCCGCATGCACAGCCTCGCGGACTACGCCGAGAAACCGGTGCTCGTGGTGATCTTCAGTTGCAACCATTGCCCCTATGTGCAGGCCTACGAAGACCGGATGGTGGCCATCCAGCGGGACTACCAAGAACGCGGGGTCCAACTGATCGCCGTCAACTCCAACGACGACACGCACTACCCTGAAGACAGCTTCGAGGAAATGGTCACACGCGCTAGGGAGCAGGCATTCAATTTTCCGTACCTCAGGGATGCCTCGCAGGATGTCGCCCGTGCGTACGGGGCCACTCACACGCCGCACCTGTTCGTGTTCGACCGGGAACGGCGGCTGCGCTACACCGGCAAGATCGACGACAACTGGCAGACGCCCTCAGCCGTCATGCGACAATACCTGAGGGACGCTTTGAACGCCCTCTTACAAGGATCGGCCCCTGCGGAGGCCGCAACCCACGCGATCGGCTGCACGATCAAGTGGGCTCGGTGAACAAAAAGAAGCTGATGATTCGCACAGCCGATCCGCGCTATCAATATCCCCTATTATGTTTCTGCTGTCGACCCCCGCGTTTTTTTCACATCACCCGGCGGTCGAGGCTGCGGTACTGGATGGCCTCGGCGACGTGCTCGGCGGCGATAGACTCCTTCTGTTCCAGATCGGCGATCGTGCGCGCCACTTTCAGGATGCGCATATAGGCCCGTGCCGAGAGCCCCAGGCGCGCCACGGCCTGCTCAATGAGCGTACGGCCGGGCCCGTCGATCCGGCAATGCTTTTTGATCTGGCCGGGACGGAGATGGGCATTGCTGTGCGTCCTCGTTCCCTTGTAGCGCTCGACCTGGCAGGCGCGGGCAACCGTCACACGTTCCCGGATCGTCGCGGACTCCTCTCCCCGCCCATCCGCAGCCAGATCGCGAAACGGCACCGCCGGCACGTCCACGTGCAGATCGAGACGGTCCAGCAAGGGCCCGGAGATGCGTGTCCGGTATCGCTGAATCTGCATGGCGCTACAGCAGCAGGGCTTGACCCGGTCGCCCAGATACCCGCAGGGGCAGGGATTCATGGCGGCCACCAGCATCACGCAGGCGGGATAGGTCAGCGCCGCCGCTACTCTCGTGATGCAGATGGTGCCATCCTCCAACGGCTGGCGGAGACTCTCCAACACGTTGCGGCGGTACTCGGGCAGTTCGTCCAGAAACAGCACCCCGTTGTGCGCCAGCGAAATCTCGCCCGGCCGCGGCACCGTGCCGCCCCCAACCAACCCGGCGTCCGAGATCGTATGGTGCGGCGCCCGAAACGGCCTGGCGGGCACGAGCGGATGGCCCGGTTGAAGGGTGCCCGCCACGCTGTGGATACGGGTGCATTCCAGGGCCTCATCGAAGGTCATCGGCGGAAGAATGCCGGGCAGTCGCTGTGCCAGCATCGTCTTGCCGGATCCCGGAGGCCCCACCAGCAACAGGTTGTGTCCGCCGGCCGCCGCCACTTCCAGTGCCCGCTTGGCATGCTGCTGGCCGCGCACGTCTGAAAAATCACCCACCCCGTTCGCGTCCGGACAGCCCTGCGCCAGTGCCCGGTCGCAGCGAGCCAAAACCTGCGCGCCGGTGAGATACGCGACGACCTGGGGAATGGTCGCAACGGGATAGACCGCAACGTCTGCCACGATAGCGGCTTCTTCCGCGTTGTCGACCGGCACGAGCAATCCCTTGATGCCACGTCCACGGCAGGCCAGCGCCATGGACAGCACCCCGTGGACCGGCTTGATGCCCCCCTCCAGGGAGACTTCTCCGACCATGACGAACTCCCGCAGCGCCTCGGGAGGGATCACGCCTTCCGCTGCCAGAATCCCGACCGCTATGGGCAGGTCGAATCCGGCGCCTTCCTTGCGCAGATTGGCCGGCGCCAGGTTGACGGTGATCTTCCGCTGGGGAAAGCCGAAGCCGTTATTGTGGAGCGCCGCGCGTACGCGGTCGCGGCTTTCCCTGACGGTGGCATCCGGCAACCCCACCACGGTGAACATGGGCAGGCCCATCGCCAGGTCCACTTCCACCTCGACAAAGTGCGCCTCCAGCCCATTGACCGCCACGCTCTGAACCTTGGCCAACATCCTGTCTCCACGTGCCTCCTGAAAGGTCAGACACGACAGGCATGGAAAAGGTACAATTTAATCTGCTATGATGCCGATTCGTTTATTGCGTAACGCACGAGGAGGGACTCATGGCGACCAAAGCCTATATTCTGATCAAGGTCAAGGCGGGCAAAACCAAGGACGTGGTGAAGGCCCTGAAGGCGCTCCCCGGCGTCCAGCAGGCGCACCCCTGCTTCGGCCAGCCGGACGTCTTCAGTTTCATCGCTGTGCCGGACGAGAAATCCTTGTCCGATGTCGTCATTTCGAAGATCCACACCATCGATGGCGTGGAAGAGACCGACACGCACATCGTCGCCGAATCCTGATTGTTTCACGCCGGACGGATACCCACCATGCGCACCATCAGCCTGATGCGAGGCCCCTTTCAGGTGTGTGATCCCTGCTATGACGGCATCGTCGCGGAACATCTTGTGGATGCGCGCAACGTCGCATCCGATCACGATGCCGTCTTCGACCATGTGTGCCCCAATTGCTACGACCGCAACAGACCGCTGATTGACGACATGCTGGGCAGCAGCGAATAAGCCCGGCCGTCTGACGCTTACAGACTGACGATTAAAGAAAGGATACCGGTATGGCCTTGAATAAAGACTTTGACCCCTTGAGCGAAGTGCCCGGTCTGAAGAAAATGAGCATTCCTGCGATCGTTATCGCGGTCCTCTTCCTCCTGTGGGTCTTCTCCCCCTTCGTCATCGTGGGGGCCGGCGAGCGCGGCGTCGTGTTCAACCAGTTCCATGGCGTGGATGAGAAGATTCTCGGCGAAGGGTTTTCCTTCATCGTGCCCGTCATCGAGCGGGTCGTCAAGATGGACGTCCGGATCCGCAAGTCGGAGACCCGGGCCAGCGGCGCCTCCAAGGACCTCCAGACGGTGGCGACCGAGATCGTCTTGAACTTCCATCTGTTCCCGGACAAGGTGAACAAGATATACCAGGACATCGGCCTGGAATATGAGAAACGCATCATTGATCCGTCCGTGCAGGAGATCGTCAAGGCCGTCTGCGCCGAGTTCACGGCCGAAGAGTTGATCACAAAACGCCAACTCGTCAAAGACCAGATTAAAACCGCCCTCCAGACACGGTTGATGACCTCGCATATTGCGCTGGATGAGTTGAACATTACGGATTTCCAGTTCTCGAAAATTTTCAACGAAGCGATCGAGTCCAAGCAGACGGCCGAACAGTTTGCCATGAAGGCCCAACGGGACCTGGAACGGATCAAGATCGAAGGGCAGCAGAAAGTCGTGCAGGCCAAAGCGGAGGCCGAATCCCAGCGGATCCAGAAGGAAACGATCAGCCCGATCATTCTGCAGCTCCGGGCCATCGAGAAATGGGACGGCAAGTTCCCGCAGGTGCTCGGGGGCAGCGGCGCTATGCCGTTCATCAATATTGACGCCGGGAGCACGAAGAAATAACCGCGCGGCATTAGGACAGGCCGGGCATGACACTCGCGTCTCTGCAGCGCCGCTTCCTGACGGGCCTGGTCGTCGTCGTGCCCGTCTGGGGTACGTGCCTCATCCTGAAGACCCTGTTCACCGCGCTGGACGGAGCCCTCGCTGCGCTGCTGGGGCCGGCCGTCAGTTCCTCAATCCCGGGGCTGGGCGCCCTCGCGTTGCTCCTGGTGATCCTCGCCACCGGCGCCCTGACGTCAAATTTGTTCGGCGCGCGTCTGTGGAACGCGTCTGAGACGGCAATCCTCCGCATTCCATTGGTCCGAAGCATCTATACGACCTTCAAATCCGTCACCGATATCTTCTCCTTCATGGATCGCCGGAGGGACAACCGCATCGTCCTCCTGCCGTTCCCGAGACCGGGGCTGTACGCTCTCGGACTCCTGATGGGCGACGCTCCTGAGACGCTCCAGCTTGTGCCTGAGGGCCGGCTCAGCCTGATCTTCATCCCGACCGCGCCCCACCCCTTCACCGGATGCCTGGCCCTCGTGCCGACCCACGACCTGATCCCGCTGAGGATGGGATTCCACGAGGCGATGCAGATGGAATTCTCGGCCGGGCTGTACACCCCGCAGCCGGCGCCGGTTGCCCGTCCGTCGACGTGAAAACGGGATCAGGCACATGTTCTTGGAAGACAATGAGCCAGACCCCTACGCGAACGTCCTCCAGTTGAGAACATTCCGTTCGCGGTACAGCCGGTCCAGATCGACGGGCGCCTCGACGCCGAACTGCCTGAGGCCGTCGGCGACGGTCCGCAGCGGCAGGCCCACAACCGCAAGATACTCCCCGGTCACTCCAACGATCAGGCTCCGCCCTAATCCCTGCACGGAGTAGGCGCCCGCCTTGTCGAGCGAATCATCGGTCGCCAGGTACTGTTCCAATTCGGTATGCGTGAAGGCGCGCATCGTCACGCGGGCCGTCTCGATGGTCTCGACCACCCGTGCGTCACGCACCAGCACCACCGCCGTGACGACTTCATGCGACCGTCCCCGCAAGCGTCGGAGAATGTCCCGTGCGTCATCCACACTCCTCGGCTTGCCGATCTTGGCCCCATCGAGGCTGACGAGGGTATCGCTGCCGATGAGGACGGCCTCCGGGAATTGCGCGGCCACCGACGCGGCCTTGCGACGCGCCTGAAAACGCGCTTCTTCGGCAGGCGCGCGATCTTCGGCAACCACTTCGGGGCCGTCCGGTGACACCATCAAAAACGGCAGGTTGAGGAGGGACAGCAGGTGATAGCGGCGGGGCGATGTCGAGGCCAGCACGAGGGTCAAGCGGGAAGACTCCCGACCGGCTCAGGAAGGTCCAGCGCAACCCCTGCCAGGATCCGCTCCACGTCATGCGAACCGGTGGCGCGGAACATCTGCGAGCGGATCTCGGCAGCCTTGTAGAACCCGGTGCAATACCAGCCCAGGTGCTTCCGCATGGCGGAGAACCGGGACGCCCCGCCCAATGCCTCGAAATAGCGGGCATGCTCGAACGCGACGCGAAACCGCTCTTGCAAAGAAACCCCCTCACCCTGGCCCTCTCCCTCCAGGGGAGAGGGGTTCTTTACCTGTGCCTTCGCCCATGCCTTCGAACGAAAGACCCAGGGATTGCCGAGCGCGCCACGTCCCACAAGCGCGCCGTGGACATGGGTGTGTCTCACCTTCCGGAGCAGGTCGTCCATGGACTCCACATCTCCATTGCCGAGCACCAGCGTTGACGTCTCGCGCACGAGCTTGGCCGCCTGACCGATGGCGTCCCAGTCGGCCCGACCCCGATACATCTGGGCCAGTGTCCGGCCATGGATCGAGATGACTTCGGGACGCTCCTCCACTAAAACCGAGACCCAGTCCTCGATCACCACCGTATCATACCCAAGACGGGTCTTGACGGAGACAGGGATCGGCTGGCGGGACTTCGTGCCATCTTCCGTTCGCCGGGATACGAGCGCCTGCACCTTATGGACCACACGCGGGCGCAGTCCGATGGCGTCGATCCGGCTCCCGGAGGCCCAATCCCGCACGCCGGCCTGCACTGCGCGGATGATGGCCTGCGCCAGCGGCGGGTTCCGGATCAGCGCCGCGCCACAGCCACGCGCTGAGACATTCTTGGATGGACAACCCATGTTGATGTCCAGGCCGTCGAAGCCCAGTTCGCAGATGACCTGCGCCACCTGGTAGAACGTGTCCGGATCGGCGCCGTAGATCTGGGCGACGATCGGCCGCTCGATCTCGTCGTACTGGAGCTGGCTCCAGATCGCGTCGCTGCCGTGGTAGATCTCGTCCACGTTGACGAACTCGGTGAACTGGACGTCCGGCTTGCCGTGACTGGCCACGATGAACCGGAAGGCCGGGTCGGTCACCCCGTCCATGGGCGAGAGACCGATGATCGGCTGCGTGATGTCGTGCCAGAAGCTCATGCGCGCCATGGTAGCACAGGCACAGAATCTCCACCAAGAACTCCATCCCTTGCGCCCCTCCCCGAAACCAGGGTACAATTTAAAATCCTCGGTCGGTTCTGTCGGCGTGAGGGCTTCCATGGCGTTCCCGACTGCACTCAAGTTCACCTACGACGACTACCTGCTGTTTCCCGACGATGGGAAGCGCCACGAACTGCTGGACGGAGACCACGTCATGTCGCCTGCGCCCAACACCAGACACCAGATTGTGTCCTCCAACCTCCATCGCCTGATCGGCGCATGGGCGCATCGCGGGCGTTATGGCCGACTCTTTGCCGCGCCCACCGACGTGGTCCTCTCGGATGTGGACGTGGTGCAGCCGGACCTCCTGTTCGTCTCGTCGGCCCACGTCTCGCGCATCACGGAGACGCACGTTCACGGCGCGCCGGATGTGGTCATCGAAATCGTCTCGGCCTCGTCCCGCAAGACCGATGCCGTCACTAAGCGCAAGCTCTACGCGCGACACGCGGTGCCCGAATACTGGATCGTGGACCCCGAGTTGGAAACCGTCACGGTCTATCGTCTCGCCGCCTCAGGAGGCTATGGGCGTGCGGCCGAACTGTCCCAGGAAGCGGGCGACGCGCTCTCCACCCCGCTCCTCCCGGACCTGACCGTCTCCCTCGCCGACATCTTCGAGTAACCATGGGAGGTCACCTATGATGAACCCGGCCCGTCTCCTCTCATCGCGTCTGCGTGTTCCCGAGGGGATTCTCTTTCAGGACCTGCAGGGAGAAACCGTCCTGCTGAACCTCAACACGGGCGTCTATTTCGGCCTGGATCCGGTTGGGACCCGGATCTGGCAGTTGATTCAAGAACAGCAGTCGCTTCAGAAGGTTCAGGACTGTCTGCTGGAAGAATACGACGTGACGAGAGACCAAGGCCTCCAAGACCTTCTCGCCCTCATCACTCAGTTGCAGGAGAAAGGGTTGATTGAGGTGTCGCATGCCGCCGCTCCGTAAGTATTTCCAGCTTGCGCCAACGGAGCGGTTCATTCTTGTCCAAGCCTGGATCCTGTTGGCGATCGCAGCACTTACCCTCCGGCTCCTGCCGTGCAAGACTCTGTTCACGCCCTCTCCCAAAGATTTCCCCTCATCCTTGCCGCCTCTCTTTGTGGTTCCGCCCGTTCCGCGCCTGGCCTGGCTGGTCGAAGTCGCCGGCCGCTACAGCCCGTTGAACGCCACCTGCCTCCAACAGGCGTTGGTCCTTGCGTGGCTGTTGGCCATGCGCGGCATTCCCACCGAAGTTCGCATCGGCGTCTTGCGGCGCGAACGCACCCTGACCGCCCATGCCTGGCTTGAATATCAGGGGACGGCGCTCCTCGAACCGGAGCAGAGCCAATTCGCGCCTTTGGTGCGACCACGATAAGGAGACAGCAGATTCATTGAGTGGTATCGTCGGCATTCTGAATGTGGACGGCGCGCCGGTCAATCGGCGGTTATTGCAGCGGATGACCGACGGTATGGCTTACCGCGGGCCCGACGCCCAGGTCGTCTGGGCCGATCATCACGTAGGCTTTGGCCACGCGATGCTGCGTACGACCGTGGACGCACAGCAGGAGTGGCAACCCGTAAGCTTGGACGGCCACGTGTGGATGACCGCCGACGCCCGCGTTGATGGGCGGACGGACCTCATTCGAAAGCTCGCGACCCATGGACGCGGCAATCTCGGTACGGCCACCGATGCCGAACTCATCCTTCACGCCTATCACGTATGGGGCCAAGAGTGCCTGGCGCACCTGTTGGGTGACTTCGCCTTCGGCATCTGGGATGGGCGGGTGCGGCGCCTCTTCTGTGCCCGCGACCAGCTTGGAGTGAAGCCGTTGTACTATGCGCAACGGGCCGACTGCCTCCTCTTCAGCAACACCTTGAATTGTCTCCGGCTCCACCCGGCGGTCTCCGATGCCTTGAACGAGCACGCCATCGGTGATTTTCTCCTCTTTGGATATAATCAGGAGCCTGCCACGACAACCTTTGCTGATATTCAACGCCTACCGGCTGCGCATTCATTCACGTGGTCGGACGGCGCGCTCCGGCTGACCCGGTACTGGACGCTGCCTCTCGATGGGCCCATTCGGTACCCCAAGGCCGGCGACTATGTCGAGCATTTTCAAGAACTCCTCTGCACAGCGGTCGCCGACCGGCTGCGGACCACCCGCATCGGAGTCTCGATGAGCGGCGGTCTGGATTCTACGGCGGTCGCCGCTACCGCCCATGAACTGCTTTCCAGACAGACCCTACCCTTTGACCTGCGAGCCTACACCGTCGTCTACGACAGATTGATTCCGGATGAGGAACGTCACTATGCCGGGTTAGTGGCGAAGGGGTTGGGTGTCCCTATTCACTATCTGCCTGCCGACGACTACGGGTTATATGAGCGCTGGGATCAGCCCGAACTCCAGACCCCTGAGCCTTCTGCTACTCCCTTGTCGGCCGTGGCGCTCGATCAGCTCAGGACGGCCGCCGCCTACAGCCGAGTAATGCTGGGGGGCGAGGGGGGGGATGTGGGCTTCTTTCCCTCCTTCTCATGCTTTTTTGATCTCATCAAGGACTGCCGGCTGGGGCCGCTGCTGACATATATCGGACGGCACCTGATATCGTACCGCCGGCTTCCCCCCACGTATACCCGCGCGCAACTCAAGCGTTGGCTGGGCGTCCAGCCCCGGCGCCCGGCCTACCCTGCCTGGCTCAACCCCACCTTTGCCGCTCGCTATGATTTGCCGGCGCGGTGGGCACAGGTCTATGAGGAATCGGCCCCGGCGCACCCGCTGCGCCCGGAGGCCTACCACGCGCTCACCGCCCCCTGCTGGCCTTCGAATTTTGAGCTCTATGATCCCGGCGCGACGCTGTTGCCGCTCGAGTTCCGCCAGCCGTTTTTCGATCTTCGCCTGCTGACCTATCTGCTGGCGCTGCCCTCGATCCCCTGGTGCGCCGACAAAGAGCTGTTGCGGATCGCCATGTGTGGCCGATTGCCCGAGCCGGTGCGTCGCCGCCCAAAGGTCCCCTTAGCCGGAGATCCGCTCCACCTCCTGGTCACCCAGTCTGATCCATCCGTGTTTCCGCCGACGGATAGGATTGAGCCATTTGTCGATACCGCTGTCTTAGGGAACGTGATCGGAGATCGCGACAAATTCGAGCCTGAAACGTCATATCTGATCACCCTCCCCTTCAACCTCGCTTATTGGATGCACCATCTGGCCTCATGCCAGGAAAAAGAGAAAGGAGCACAGCCCCATGAACCCAGACGCAGAGCACAGCACACCACAAGGTGTCCCCACACCGAAACGACGGAGGTATAGTCCCCCGCAACTGATCGTGTATGGCACCTTCCGTGAACTCACCCTGAATGTCGGCATGACGGGGGCAATGGACGTCGGGGGAATGATAGGAGCGGATAAGACGCGTCCATAAGTAATGGACAAGACTCAGGGGCAGACAGAAGACGGGGCACCATGGTCGTGAAGTTCTGGTACTCCATCTTTGGCTTGCGCCTGGGGAGTAATCGGCCTCTCCTCGACTTAGTGGCCCTACCGGCTCCATCATGGCTCGATGTGCAGGTGTGGTTCGAGCTGATCCCGCCGTGGCTGAACGACATGATCACGACATGCCAAGAGCCGTGCTACGCCAGTGACTCTCGAGATGAACAGGGCCGGCCTTCGTCAACATGGTGGAAGCTGGCTGATGGTGCTTATTTCTTGGTCCGTTACCGCGACGGCACGCAGTTTATTATAGATCGGTGTGGAACTCGGATTTGGGCGACGTGGCCGGACTCCCTGACGCTGGCAGATACGGTGACGTACCTCGTAGGCCCGATCTTGGGTTATGTGCTGCGCCTGCGCGGTGTCACCTGCTTACACGCCAGTGCGGTGGCGGTCGGCGGTCACGCGATGGCCCTGCTGGGTCCGGCCGGCGCCGGCAAATCCACGACAGCGGCCATCTGTGCCAGGTTGGGCTATCCGGTGTTAACCGACGATATCCTGGCCTTGGCTGACCTGGATGACATCGTCCTGGCCCAACCGGGGTATCCCCGCCTGCGACTGTGGTCGGAATCGGTCACCGCCCTCTACGGCTCGGGTGAGGCGCTCCCGCGCATCACCCCCACCTGGGAGAAACGTCACTTGGACCTCACGCAGGACGGCTATCAGTTTCAGCACCAGCCCCTCCCTCTGGCCGCCGTCTACCTCCTGGGCGAGCGCCGTTGTGACCCGGCCGCACCTTCCATTGAGGCCATTCCTGCCCCTGCCGGGCTGATGGCCCTGGTGACCAACACCTACACGAACGACTGGCTGGGCAAGGCCATGCGCGCACGGGAATTCGAATTGCTGGGCCGCCTGATGACCCGCATCCCGGTGCGCCGGGTGACGCCGCATGCAGATCCGGCCTATCTGTCACGCCTCGGCCGCGTGATCCTTGACGATGTGCAGGCGCTGGCGCCTTCCGTCGTGTCATGACAGATTCCAGGCCTTTAGCCCATGTATAGTCTCTCTGATTACGGCCGCATGATCGACGATCGCCTTCGCACGGACGCCTACGCCCGTGCCTTGTGTCAAGCCGTCAAACCTGGTGCCGTCGTGCTGGATCTGGGGACCGGAACGGGCATTCTGGCCTTGCTGGCCTGCCGATTCGGCGCGCGCAAGGTCTACGCCATCGAGTCGGATGACGCCATTCAGGTGGCACGCGAAATTGCAGCGGCCAATGGCTACGCGGGACGCATCGAATTTATCCAGAACATGTCAACCCAGGTCACATTGCCGGAGCGGGCCGAGGTGATCATCAGCGACTTACATGGCGTCCTCCCGTTGTTTTCGCACCACCTGCCTTCCATCATGGATGCCCGAACGCGTTTCCTGGCACCAGGAGGCGTGTTGATTCCCCAACGGTCTACCTTGTGGGCAGCCGTGGTCGAAGCGCCGGCCCTGTATAGCCGCCACATGGCTCCCTGGGATGATAACGGGTATGGCCTCGACATGCAGGCGGCCCGCCGGATGGTCGCCAACACCTGGCGTAAAGGCCGGGTGCTTCCGGAGCAACTCCTGTTGGCCCCGCAGCCTTGGGCCGTGTTGGACTATGCCACGCTGGAAAGCCCGCACGTCCCCGCCACCACCATCACCTGGGCCGCACCCCGAGCAGGGACGGCCCATGGGCTCTGCCTGTGGTTTGATGCGACGCTGGGGGACGGCATCCACTTTTCTAACAGCCCCGAAGCGCCTGAACTCATCTACGGGAGTGCTTTTTTCCCATGGCCAAGACCGGTCGCTCTCGCCGCAGGAGACACCGTCTCCGTCACCCTCCAGGCCCGGCTGGTCGGAGAGGACTACATCTGGTGTTGGGACAGCTCGATCCTCAACCAAGGTGTTCCTGGGCGGATCAACGCCGGCTTCCGACAATCGACCTTTTTCGGGGCGCCGTTGTCGCCATCGCGATTACGAAAGCGGGCGAGCGACTATGTGCCCACGCTGACCAACGAGGGTCACGTGGACCGGCTGATCCTGGAATTGATGAACGGCGGGGCTTCGCTGGGCGCCATTGCTCGTCAGGTGTCGGCCCGATTTCCCGATCGCTTCCCAGCCTGGGAAGACGCGCTGGGGCAAGTCGGCATGCTTTCGGAAAAGTATGGGGTATAGGGGCGGGCATGGGACTCCCGACCGTTCATCCGTTTCTCATTGGCCTCTTGCGACAACGACATACGCATGATATACATAAGGCACGAACGCGTGCCAAGGAGGTCAGCTTGTGAACACAAAAGTCATGACATCGATTTACCTGACGCCGCTGCAGAAGCGGGCCGTCGCGCACCGGGCCAGGCAACGGCAGACGACGGTGTCAGAGGAAATCCGCACGGCCCTGGACAAACACCTCAAGGATGCGGACAACGGCGACGAAATGCAGCTCAGCCTCCTGGCCGGAGAAGCGAACAAGGCCATGGACCGGATGATCCGGAAGTTGGACGACGCCCATGTCGCCCTGGCCGACTTGCGCCGGAGCCTCTCGCAGAAAAAGCGATGAGCTGGGCCACCGAGGCCCTGTCGGCCCTCCGCAAAATCATCACGCTGGAAGAGCGCGTCGGCACCTTGGCGGACGATATGCGGGAGATCAGCCAGATCATCAAAGAGCTGGACCGCCGCGTCGTGCGGCTCGAGACGAAGTTCGAGGTCTACGAGCGCCTCAGCGACAAGGGGCGCACCCGCCGCCTGCCACACGAGGAGTGACGCTTCTCGCCCCTGATGACTCTCCCGGTGGTGCATCCGTTCCTCATGAGCCTCCTGCGAGGCGCCACAGTTCAAAGCCTCCCGCCCTCACCATCGGGTGACCAGGCATGGGGACAGACTCTCAGCGAGGCATCCGCACAGGGGATTGTCCCCTTCCTCCATCGATGGCTCCAGAGAGCCGACCTGCATGACAAGCCCCCTGCCTCCATCGCCGAACAGATCACAGCAGGCGCCGCTCAGATCGCCGCCCACAACCTGTGGCTGGCCCACGACCTCGTCACGATCCTCCGCGCCTTCGCAGACAAGGGGGTGCCCTGCATCCCGATGCGCGGGTTGGCTCTGGCGGAACAGCTCTACGGGAACATCGCGATACGACCGATGGGAGACATTGATCTCCTGGTACGCAGAGAAGATGTGCCTCTGGTCGCTAAGATCCTCGGGGCCCTTGGGTTTCGGGCCTTTGAGCATCGGCCAGGATTTGCTGAAGCCTTCTCCTACACCCTCGTGTTCCTCAAAGACCGACATGGCTGGGTGATCGTGGAGCCTCACTGGACGATCGCCTACCCTCCGTTCGCGGACCGAGTCGACATGGAAGGCGTGTGGAAGCGCTGCCGGAAGGGAAAAACCCTCGGCATGGAGACATGGCGCCTGAGTCGCGAGGATCTCCTGCTGCACCTCTGTCTGCATCTGAGCCACTACGGCCCCCAGGCGCCGCTCCTGTGGTTCTATGAGTTGGACCGCCTGCTTCGGCAAGATGACGGCGCGCTCGACTGGGACCAGTTCATGCGGGTGGCTCGGCAGTCAGGCCAGGCGTTGATGCTCGCTGAGTCGTTGGGGAAGGTGACGGGTCTTTTCGCTTCCCCGGTCCCCGATCAGGTGTTCTCAGAACTCACCGCGCCGTTCGCCCGACAGCCGCACCGGTCGACCCACGGATCAGTCCCAGGACTGATAGAACGGTCACTTGCAGGAGCCTCACAGGCAAAGGCCCGTGAGGAATTGGCTCTCTTCTTCACGCTCAAGGGCGTGCGGACCAAATGGCGCTACGTCGCCGGCTTGTTGTTCCCCTCACCCGAATTCATGATGATCCGGTACGGCCTCTCCAGCCGCGCACAGCTTCCCCTGTCCTATCTCCACCGCATCGGATACGTGTCCTGGGAAGGGTTCAAAGGGATGGTGCGCCTGTTCAGAAAGTAGGAAAGTAATGATTGACAGATAGCACGAGCGTTGCGTATGATTATCCAGACAGTAATACAGTAATACGTTCATGGAGCAGAACGATGGGAACAACCGTCAAGGTCAGGGAGAAGTATCAGGTGACCATCCCCGAGGATGTCCGGGAAAAAGTGTCCCTCAAAGTCGGCGAGCGCGTTGAGGTGGTGGCCCAAGGGCATGAAATTGTGATTCGCCCGATCATCGAAATTCCCAGACACCAGGCCTGGTTCTGGAGTCAGGAGTGGCAGGAGCAGCTTGCCCGGTCGAAAGCAGACATAGCAAAAGGCAAGGTGAAGGTCTTTAAGTCCGTCCAAGAGGCGCGTAAGGCCTTTGGCGACTGATATTGTTCTCCCGGAGACGGTCCTGAAAAAACTGAACGCGCTTCCGAAGGAAGTCAGGATCAAGTTCTGGGAGCAAGTGGAAAAGCTTACCAGAAATCCTTCTTATCCAGGCTTGAGAGACGAAAAGCTCGCCGGCACCGACCAGTGGGCCTTCAGCATCACCATGCACTATCGGGCCACGTACGTGCGAAGCCCCATAGGGATCGTGATCACCGCCCTTGGGACCCATACGGACGTCCTAGGCAAGTAACGGGTGGTGCCGGGGGCGGGGGTCGAACCCGCACGGCCCTTTCGGGCCACGGGATTTTAAGTCCCGGGCGTCTGCCGATTCCGCCACCCCGGCACAAACGCCCCCAGTCTAGCGAAGGTCGGGAGTGAAAGCTACCGCGTCAGTTTCCTGTAGCGGATACGGTGCGGCTGATCCGCCTCTTTGCCTAATCGTTTCCTGCGGTCGGCTTCGTAGTCGCTGTAATTCCCCTCGAACCAGACAACCTTGCTGTCGCCCTCGAACGCCAGGACGTGCGTCGCGATACGGTCGAGAAACCACCGGTCGTGGCTGCTCACCATGCAGCAGCCGCCGAACCGCTCGATCCCTTCTTCCAACGCCCGCAGGGTGTTCACGTCGAGATCGTTGGTCGGCTCGTCGAACAGCAGGAGATTCGCCCCTTCCCGGAGCATGCGCGCGAGATGTACCCGGTTGCGCTCCCCGCCTGAGAGGTCCTTGACCTTCTTCTGCTGTTCCGTGCCGCCGAAATTGAATCGCCCGCAATAGGCGCGTGAATTGACCTCGATCTTCCCTAGCGTGATCTTGTCCAACCCATCGGACAGGATCTCCCAGACCGTTTTGCTACCGTCGAGGGTGCGGTCCTGATCAACGTACCCGGTGGTGACCGTCTCCCCGACCGTGATCGAGCCTGTATCCGGATGCTCCTTGCCGACGATCATCCGGAACAGCGTCGTCTTGCCCGCGCCGTTGGGTCCGATCACGCCGACGATGCCGCCGCGGGGCAGGGTGAAGCTAAGATTCTCGAAGAGCACCTTCTCGCCATAGGCTTTGCTCAGATCCTTGGCCTCCACGACCACGTCGCCCAGCCGGGGCCCCGGCGGGATGTAGATTTCCAAATCCTCCGCGCACGTCTCCTGCTCATCGCCGAGCAGTTCCTCGTATCGCGCGAGGCGGGCCTTGCCCTTGGCATGGCGGCCCTTCGGCGACATGCGGATCCATTCCAGCTCGCGCGCCAGGGTTTGCCGGCGCTTCGACTCGGTCTTTTCCTCCTTGGCCAGGCGCTCCTGCTTCTGCTCCAGCCATGAGGAGTAGTTCCCTTCGAACGGGATGCCCTGTCCGCGGTCCAACTCCAGAATCCAGCGGGCCACGTTGTCGAGAAAGTACCGGTCGTGGGTCACGGCGATGACCGTGCCCTTGTACTGCTGAAGATGCTGCTCCAGCCACTGCACCGATTCGGCATCGAGATGATTCGTCGGCTCATCCAGCAGGAGGATGTCGGGCTCCTGGATCAGCAACCGGCACAGGGCCACGCGCCGCTTCTCGCCGCCCGAGAGCACGGCGATGGTCGCATCCGGCGGCGGGCACCGCAAAGCGTCCATCGCGACGTCGAGCTGATGTTCAAGCTCCCAGCCGTTGACCGCCTCGATCTTCTCCTGCAGAAGGGCCTGCTTCTCGATCAGCTTGTCCATCTCGTCAGGCGAGAGGCTCTCGCCGAGCCTGGCGCTGACGGCTTCGTAGTCCCGCAGCAGCATGACGACATCCTGGCGGCCTTCGACGATGATCTCCCTGACCGTCTTGTCCTTGTCAAGTTGCGGTTCCTGCTCGAGCAGCCCGACCGAGTAGCCTTTCGCCCTCGTGATCTCGCCGAGGTAATCTATGTCGGCGCCGGCGATGATGCGCAGCAGCGTGCTCTTCCCCGATCCGTTCAGGCCCAGGACGCCGATCTTTGCCCCGTAATAAAACGAGAGATAGATGTCCTTCAGCACGTGCTTCTTGGGCGGGTGAACCCGCCCCACCCCAATAAGAGAGAAAATGATCTGTTTGTCGTTGGCGCTCATGGAACCCTCACTAATTTATGGACCATCGTGAACTGGAACGAACTGCGATCACAGCCGCCAATACGCGATGCCGGGCGGGACGGATCGGGGGTCGAGCAGGCCCTTCACATCCATGACGATGCCGCTGGCGCCCTTGAGGATGCGCAGCAGGGTGGCACTTCCCATCTCCCGATAGGCGCGGTGCGGAACGGCCAGCACGATGCCATCGAAATCCTTCAAGGACTCCCATGTGACCAAGCCAATCCCATACTCGCGCTCGGCATCGGCGGACTCGACCAGGGGATCGTGGACCACCACCTCCACGTTATACTGCTGCAATTCCGCCACGATGTCGGGTACCCGACTGTTCCGCACGTCGGGCACATCCTCCTTGAACGTCAAGCCGAGGACGGCGACCCGGGCGCCGGCGGCAGACCGGCCTCTCCGGCTCAGCAACTTGACGGTCTGCTCCGCCACATAGACGCCCATGCCGTTATTGATCCGCCGTCCCGCCAGAATGATCTGGGGGTGATACCCCACCGATTCGGCCTTCGTGGTCAGGTAATACGGATCGACACCGATGCAATGTCCGCCGACCAGTCCCGGGGTAAAGCGCAGAAAATTCCACTTGGTCGCGGCGGCCTCCAGCACCGCCTGGGTATCAATGCCCAGGCGATGGAAAATGAGCGCCAATTCGTTCATCAGGGCGATGTTCAAATCCCGTTGCGTGTTCTCGATGACTTTGGCCGCCTCGGCCACCTTGATGCTGGGGGCACGATGGACGCCGACTGTCACCACCCGGGCATAAGTCTGCGCCACCGCCTCGAGCGTGTCCGCATCCATCCCCGCGACAATCTTCACCACCCGCTCGAACGTGTGTTCCTTGTCCCCCGGATTGATTCGCTCCGGCGAGTATCCCAGCTTGAAATCCTTTCCGCAGCACAGGCCGGAACAGCGCTCCAAAATAGGCCCGCAGATCTCCTCCGTCGCGCCGGGATAGACCGTTGATTCGTAGACGACGATCGTGCCGGCGCTCATGTGGGTCCCGATGAGTTCGGACACGCGCATCAAGAACGTCAGGTCCGGCTGCAGCTCGGCATTGATTGGGGTCGGGACTGCCACGATGATGAAGTCGGCGGCTTTGAGTGTCGAGGGATCGTCGGTGAAGGTGACCTGCGCGTTCAGGAGGTCCGCCTTCGACACTTCGCCCGTGCGGTCTTCCCCTCGACGCAGTTCCTCGACCTTGGCCGTGTTGATGTCGAAGCCGATGACCGGCCCCAGCTTGCCGAACGCCACCGCAACAGGCAAGCCCACGTAGCCCAAACCCACGACCGCGATGCGCTGTCTAGCGTTCATGGGCAATACGTGATACGGCCATGCAGGTTGAGCACGAAAAAGTGGTGTCCCCTTGCCTCGACCTGATCCAGCCAGTCGGTGACAGGCAACTGGAGAGCAATCCGTCCGTGCTCCACCAGCCACGCCATTTCCCAACACGTCATTGCCGAGACGGCCAAAGATTCGGCCATTTCGATGGTGTCTATCTGACGTTGTCGAAGTCTTTCAGGGGTGCGATTGACCCACCAGTAGAGGGCGTGGGTATCGAGGAGGGTCATCAGGACAATGCTTCCCAGTCGCCTTGCGGCGGGCCGCTGAGGATGTCACTTTTTTCTTCCCCCATCCCCGCCAGAGAGGGTGGAGGCGAGCGGCGACCGGCTGGTTTGGTCGATTCCCACAGAACGATGACGCGAGCGTGTTCGGCATGGGCAGGGAGCGCCGCATCCTGTATGACAAGACGATGATTGGCAATGGATGCCGTCGTTTCAAGAGCCAACATGAGCGCACCTCCTTTGACACTGATAGGCGATAATTGTACAACATCCTCTTGTGTGAAAGGGAAGCGTCCTCTGTATTGGCCTTGCGGCCACCGAATCGGTGGCGCTACTCACGATACGGGCCTGAGCTACCTCCGATTTCCTGGACAGAGGGTTACGCACACACTCCCCGGCGTTCATACGGCTCCGGGGTCTGGTAGTCGAGGGTGGTGTGGACGCGTTGGCGAGTAGAAGACACCTCGATGTAGGCGAACAACACCGTCCGGACGTGGTCGCGGTCCGGGAAGGTCTCATGGTCGGTGCCCTCGTGCAGGCGCTCGCCGAGACCATAGCGCTGGCAAGTCATGAAAAAGTGGTGTCCCCAACGGGATTTGAACCCGTGTTGCAGCCTTGAAAGGGCCGCGTCCTAGGCCAGACTAGACGATGGGGACACTTGCAACCGCTCCGTTCCTGTATCATTCCCGGCGCGCCAAAAGCAAGGCGCCTCCTCAGACTCCCGCATACGCCCGGTACCATTCAACGAACTTCGGAATGCCGACTTCGACGGGAGTATTGGGACGGAACCCCACGTCGCTGACCAGACTCTCGATGTCTGCATAGGTCGCCGGAACGTCGCCCGGCTGCATGGGCAGCAATTCCATCTGCGCCTTTTTTCCCAACACCCCTTCGAGCACCTCGATGATCCGTAGCAGTTCTACCGGTTGATGGTTGCCGATATTGTACAGACGATAGGGTGCGCTGCTGCCGGCCGGCGTTGGGCGATCACCGGACCAGGCCGGATCGGCGGCCGCCGGGCGATCCAGCACCCGGATCACGCCCTCGACAATATCGTCGATGTAGGTGAGGTCGCGCTGCATCTTGCCGAAATTGAACACCTGGATGGGCTTCCCCTCCAGAATTGCTTTGGCAAAGATAAACAGCGCCATGTCCGGCCGGCCCCACGGGCCATAGACGGTGAAAAACCGGAGTCCCGTACATCTAATTCCGTAGAGGTGGGCATAGGCATGGGCCATCAGTTCGTTGGCTTTCTTGCCGGCGGCGTAGAGCGACAGCGGATGATCCACGTTGTCCTGCACGGAAAACGGCATACGGGTATTGCCGCCGTACACCGAACTGGATGAGGCAAACACAAGATGCTCGACCTTGCGATGCCGGCAGCCCTCCAGGATCGTGAGAAAGCCCGTCATGTTGCTGTCAACATAGGCGTGGGGATCGACCAACGAATACTGCACGCCTGCCTGTGCCCCCAGATGAACCACCCGGCTGATAGCGTGCGTGGCAAACACCGCGTCCATCGCCGACCGGTCGGCCAGATCGTGCTTGAGGAACCGGAAGCGCTCACAGGGCGTCAACTGCGCGAGCCGCGCTTCTTTGAGGCGCACGTCGTAATACGGATTCAGATTATCCAGACCCAGAACCCGGTCGCCCCGCTCCAGTAGACGCCGGGCGACATGGTAGCCGATAAAGCCGGCCGCTCCGGTCACAAGTACACTCGATTCCATGCCTTCTCCTCATGACCGACGGGGTGGTCAGCCGGCGAGCCGACGATCGGCGACCACCGAGACGAAAGACTGACGGCCACGGCAGAATAGCCAGTTCGGCCCGGTGAAATCAAGGCAGCACGCAGAACACACCCATATACCGTGAGGGCGAAAAGGCAATTGACACCGTGCACCCGTTCGCCTAAGATTCGTCCGGCATGGCTATCCGTATCGGCATCAACGGATTCGGGCGTATCGGGCGGAACGTCCTCCGCGCGTCCCTGGGCGATCCAACCCTCGAATTCGTCGCGGTCAACGACCTGACGGACGCCACGACCCTTGCCTATCTGCTCAAATACGATTCGGTCCACGGCACGCTGGACGTACCGGTCGAGGCCAAGGACGAGCATTTGCTGGTTGACAGCCGGCCCATCAAAATTCTGGCGCAGAAAGACCCGAAGGCCCTCCCCTGGCGCGACCTCGGCGTGGACTACGTGATCGAATCCACCGGACGCTTCACGAACCGGGCGGACGCCGCCCTCCATCTCGCGGCAGGCGCGAAACGGGTCATCATCTCGGCACCGTCGAACGATGCGGATGTGACGTTCGTCATCGGAGTCAACGAAAAGACCTACGACCCCAAGGCCCACCAGGTCGTCTCCAACGCCTCGTGCACGACGAACTGCCTGGCCCCGGTGGCTCAGGTCCTGCTGGAGCGTTTCGGCATCAAGCACGGCCTCATGACCACGATCCACTCCTACACGAACGACCAGCAGCTCCTGGACCTGCCGCACAAGGAACTGCGTCGCGCGCGAGCGGCGGCCGTCTCCATGGTGCCCACGACCACGGGCGCGGCCAAGGCCCTGCACCTCGTGCTCCCGCAACTCAAAGGCAAACTGGACGGGTTGGCTATCCGCGTGCCGACCCCGAACGTCTCCATGGTCGATCTGACGGCCGAGCTCGAGAGCGACGCCACGCCTGCCGACGTCAACGCCGCCTACCGGGCGGCCTCGCAGGACTCGCTCCTGGGCATTCTCCAGTATTCGGAAGACCCGGTGGTCTCCGTGGATATGAACGGAAACGCTCACTCGGCCATCGTGGACGCCCCGCTGACGGCGGGGATCGACAAGCGCATGGTGAAGGTCATCGCCTGGTACGACAACGAATGGGGCTATTCGTGCCGGGTCCGGGACCTCATTAAATTCATGGCCGCACGCGACTGACCGCCGCGGCCGGTTCCCCATGCACCAGAACAAAGTCACCATCGAGGACCTCCCCCTCCGCGGCAAACGCGTCATCATCCGCGCCGACTTCAACGTGCCGCTGGACGAGAGCGGCCATATCTCGGACGACACCCGTATCCGGAGCACCCTGCCCACCATCAACTACGCGGTGGACGAAGGCGCCCGCGTGATCCTCTGCTCCCACCTGGGCCGGCCCAACGGCATGGTGGACCCACACCTGAGCCTCGCTCCGGTCGCGCGCCGCCTCCAGCGCCTGCTTGGAAAAGAGGTCGGCTTCGCGGAAGACTGCGTCGGCGCGCAGGCCGAACTGCTGGTGAGCAAGATGAAACCGGGCGACGTCCTCCTGCTTGAAAATCTTCGCTTCCACGCCGGCGAGGAGCAGAACGACGACCAGTTCGCCAAGGCCCTGGCCGGGCTCGCCGACGTGTACGTCAACGACGCCTTTGGGGCTGCGCATCGCAGCCACGCGTCTGTCTCAGGCATCACCAAGTTCCTGCCCACAGCCGGGGCCGGTTTCCTCATGCGCAAGGAGGTCGAGTACCTGGAGGGCGCCATTGCCAACCCCGCGCGACCCTTTGTCGCGATCCTGGGCGGCGCCAAGGTGTCCGGCAAGATCGGCGTCATCGAGAACCTCGGCAAGAAAGTGGACAAGGTCATTATCGGCGGCGGGATGGCGTTCACGTACCTCAAGGCCCTGGGCTTTGAAGTCGGCCACTCGCTCGTGGAAGACGGGATGCTCACGTTCGCCAGGGAAATCTATGAACACGCCCTCAGCCGTGGCGTCAAGTTCTACCTGCCGGTGGACTGCGTGGTCGCGGCCTCGCGGGATGACGGCGGCGAGTCCAAGATCGTCACGTCCCAGGAGATCCCGAAGGGTTGGCATGGCCTGGACATCGGCCCCGCCTCGGTCAAGCTGTTCACCGAAGCGCTCGGTAACGCCAAGACGATTCTCTGGAACGGCCCGATGGGCATCTTCGAGAAGGACGCCTACTCACGCGGCACCATGGCGGTGGCCCATGCGGTGGCCGACGCCTACGCGCTGACCATCGTCGGCGGGGCGGACACCGCCCTGGCCGTGCATCGGGCCGGCGTCTCGGAGAGCATGTCCTTCATCTCCACCGGAGGCGGCGCGGCACTGGAACTGCTCGAAGGCAAACTGCTGCCTGGGATCGCGGCCCTTCCCGATAGGCAAACCTAGCCCAGGCTATCCATGGCTCAACGCCAACGGCTGATCGTCGGAAACTGGAAGATGCACAAGACGACCGCCGAGGCGCGGGACTTCGTCCAACACCTTGCGGGTCTCGTGCCAAAATCTCCTTCCGCCGGCGTCACCATTATACTCGCCCCGCCCTTCACGGCCCTTTCGGCAGTGGCCGACGCAATCAAAGATCTCTCCCTTGAACTGTCCGCACAAGACACGCACTGGGACGATCACGGCGCGTTCACCGGCGAGGTGTCCGTGTCGATGCTCAAGGACATCGGCTGCCGGTACGTGCTCGTCGGCCACTCGGAGCGACGCCGACTCTTCGGCGAGCGCGACGCCATGGTGAACAAGAAGGTGATCGCCGCCCTCCGCCACGGCCTGCGACCCATCCTGTGCGTCGGCGAGACCTGGGAGCAGCGGTCCAGCGGACAGACCAAGCAAGTGCTGACCGGCCAATTGACGGACGCACTGTCCGGCGTCAACAAGGATCGGGCAGACGACGCCGTGATCGCCTACGAACCCGTCTGGGCCATCGGGTCCGGCCATCCCGCAACAGTAACGGAGACGCTCGACGCTCATCGGCACATCCGGGCCACGGTCGCCACCCTCTGGGGACAGGAAGCCGGCGAGCGTCTGCCCATTCTCTATGGGGGCAGCGTCACGCCCGATAACGTCGGCGCGTTCCTTGCCATTCACGAGGTGGACGGCGCCCTCATCGGCGGGGCTTGCCTCGATCCCGTCCAGTTTGCTAAGATTCTGGCCGTCGCACAGACCAACGCATACGCATAAAAGGACCCTTTCACACCATGTATACAGCCCTGACTATCCTCCACGTCCTTGTCGCCTTCCTCATGATCGGCGTGATCCTCCTCCAATCCGGGAAAGGCGCCGAGATCGGCGCAGCCTTCGGCGGGTCCAGCCAGACCGTCTTCGGCGCGCGCGGGGCCAGCACGGTGCTGAGCAAGACAACCGCCATCGCCGCCACGATCTTCATGCTCACGTCGCTCACGCTGGCGATCATGTCAAAGCAGCAAAACTCTGCCTCGACGCTTGGGCTCGATCAACCCGTCCCTGCCAAGACCGCACCGGCCGCCTCGCCGGCCGCGCCCGATCCGGCAAAAGATGAACATGGCACCCACGATTAGTCAACCACGTCAGAAAAGCTTCACGGCTAAAGGAGGACAAACTATGAAGACGATGTTGCGAACAGCGGCGTTCACACCGGTGATGATTTGGACCTTGGTGGTCACGACCTTTGTGATGGGATGGTTCCCGCCGGAGGGCAGGGCGATGCTGGCACCCGCGACACCCGCCGGTCTTGTCTCGGACGCGAGTCGTGCTGACGACCTCCAGAGGGTCCAGCGGGTGCTGGAGAACAAGCTCATCCAGCAGCGGTTAGCAGACTACGGGCTCACGCCGGAAGAGATCAATGCGAGACTGACCCGCCTCTCGGATGCCCAACTGCACAGCATGGCGGCGCAGATTGATGCACTCATGCCGGGAGGCGACGCCGGGCTCGGCATCATCATCGCGCTGTTGGTGATCGCCATTCTCGCGGTCATCTTGATCTATCTGTTGGGCCACCGCGTCGAGGTCAAGTAAAACTGGCGACCAGGCAGCCTCTATGTATATGCACGGCCAAGTACAAAAATGGCGGGGACAAGGATGCGCGGTGGTGTGCGCCCTGGGATTCTGGTGGCTTCTGTTCGGCTGCGCCGGCCCTCCTGGGGCTCCCGTTCAAGGGAGCCTGGTCGAAACCAAAGCACACCGCCTAGCCTCCGTCCCGTTCTTTCCGGACGATACGGATCAATGCGGTCCGGCAACCCTGGCCGGCGTCATGACCTACTGGGGCATCCAGACCGACCCGGTGGCGCTCAAAAAGAAAATTTATCTGCCCCGCCTCCGCGGGGCGCTGTCGATTGATCTCCTCCTGGTCGCCCAAGATCACGGCCTGCAGGCTGAGAGCTACCAAGGCAGCCTGGCCAATGTGAAGGCCGAACTGGACGCCGGCCATCCCCTGGTGGCGCTTCTGAACCTGGGCTATGAGTTCTTTCCTTTGGGACATTATGTGGTCATCACAGGGTACGATGACGCGCAACAGGGGCTGTACGTTCACTCCGGTCTGGAGCGAGACGCGTTTCTCTCGTACGAGCGCTTCCTTCAGAGTTGGGAGAAGACCGGTCGGTGGACCCTGCTCATCACACCGCCGAAACATCAGGCACGCGCCGATTCATGACCGGGCAGGCATGCCCTCTGTGGCAGGCGGCGCTCGTCGCAGGCTTGATGGGAGCGTTGCAGGCATGCTCGAGCCTTCCCCGTATTGTCATACTGCATGACCCGCTCACGCCGCAGGAGCACGTGACGCTGGGAGAAACCTATCAGGCACAGGACAAGACCGAACTGGCGGTCCGGGAGTTTGAAGCAGCGCTCCGAGGTCAGCAGGACTATGCTCCGGCCCTCGTCGCCCTGGGTAACCTCTCGTTCGAGGCCGGGCGCTTGCAGCAGGCCGAGGACTACTACCGTCGCGTTCTAGACGCCGCGCCCGATCACCCTGCCGCCGGCAATAACCTCGCCATGGTCTACCTCACTCGTGGCGAACGACTGGATGAAGCCGAGCGGTTGGCTCGTGGCGCCACGGCGCAGGAAGACCCGCTCCGTCCCTATGCATTGGATACGCTGGCGAGGATCTATCTCCGCCAGAAGCGGTATCGGGAAGCCCAAACCGCGCTCGAACAAGCGTTGACGGCGGCCCCCTCCGGAAATACGCCTCTGCAAGAGCGGTTGGCCCAAACGCAACGGGAACTGACGGAAGACCAGCAGCGCCTTGACCACGCTCCCGTTCGCACCACGCCCGCAAACCCGTGACACTTCTCTGCCCGCGCCGTTTGCAATAGGACAGCCGCGAGACTAGAATTCCTGCCGTGACCACGCCGGTCCCATCCGCCGCGCCCGGCGGCGCGCATCGCGCGGGAGACATCTGGGGCGGACTTGCGGCCATGTTGGTCGCCCTCCCCTCGGCCATCGCCTTCGGCCTCCTCGTCTACTCGCCTCTGGGACCCGCCTATGCGGCGCAAGGCGCGCTCGCGGGCATCCTCGGCGCCGTCGTCATCGGCATCATCGCGCCGATCTTCGGCGGCACGCCGCGCCTCATCTCGGCCCCCTGCGCCCCTGCCGCAGCCGTCATGTCCGCGCTGGTGCTGGAACTCGACGGCCTGTCACCCGATCATATTCTCCTGCTCCTGACACTGGCCGCCGCGCTGGCGGGCGGCTTGCAGTTTCTGTTCGGCACGGTCGGCGGAGGACGACTCATCAAGTACATTCCCTACCCCGTCGTGGCCGGCTACCTGAGCGGCGTCGGCGTCCTGATCTTCCTCAGCCAGGTGCCGAAGCTCTTTGGAGTTCCCAAGGGCACGGCCCTGGGAGCGGGGCTTGTCTCGCCGGCTCTCTGGAACATGCCGGGCCTTCTTGTCGGGCTCGTGACCATGGCCGTGATGCTGCTTGCGCCGATGATCACGCGCGTAATCCCCGCGCCGATCCTGGGACTCACGGGCGGCATCCTGGCGTATTTCGGGCTTGGCTTCCTGTACCCGGAACTCTGGTCCCTCACGAACAATCCCCTGGTGATCGGATCAATCGGCGGCGCCGGCGGGCTCAGCCTGGATGGGTTCATGGCACGGGGGGACGCGCTCGGCGGGTTCACCGCCGCCGATGTGCCGCTGATCCTGATTCCGTCGCTGACCCTGGCCGTGCTGCTCTCCATTGACACGCTCAAAACCTGCGTGATCGTGGACGCCTTGACGAAGAGCCGGCATGACTCGAACAAGGAACTGGTGGGCCAGGGTCTCGGCAACCTGGCCTCGGCGGTTGCCGGCGGCATGCCGGGCGCCGGCACCATGGGTGCCACGCTCATCAACCTCAACAGCGGCGGCGCCACCCGCCTGTCGAGCATCCTGGAGGGCGTCTTCGCGCTGGCCGTATTCCTGCTGCTCGGCGGGCTGATCGCCTGGGTGCCCATTGCCGGACTAGCCGGCATTCTGATCGTGGTTGCCTATCGGATGGTGGACCCCAACATCTTCCACCTTCTCCGGCAGAAAACCACCCGGTTCGATTTTGTCGTCGTCGCCGCCGTCGTGATCACAGCCGTCGCGTCCAACCTCATCGCCGCCGCCGGCGTGGGGTTAGGGCTGGCCATTCTGTTGTTCCTGCGCGAGCAGATCCGCGGGACCGTCGTCCGACGGAAGTCTTACGGCAATCAAACGTTTTCAAAAAAACGGCGACTTCCTGATGAAGTGACCGTCCTCGAACAGCAGGGCGACCGGACGGCCATCTGCGAGCTGCAGGGCAGCCTGTTCTTCGGCACGACAGATCAGCTCTTTACTGAGTTGGAGGCCGACCTGACGACCAGACAGTACGTGATCCTGGACATGCGCCGCGTCCAGTCCGTGGATTTCACGGCGACCCACCTGCTCGACCAGATCGAAGCACGGCTCGCCGCGCGCAATGGGACGCTCCTGTTTAGCCATCTCCCGCCCAATCTGCCGACAGGGCAGGACCTTCAGACGTACTTTGATCAGGTGGGCCTGGTGAAACCGACCCGTCGCGTCAAAATTTTCAATGAACTCGACGACGCGTTGGAATGGACGGAGGATCGGATTCTCGAGGAAGCGGGCCTTTCGCAGGCGGGGCAGGACGCGCCGCTTCACCTGCACGAGATCAACCTGCTGAAGGGATTCGATACGGATACCCTGCGAGCGCTCTCGTCCTGCGTCGAGGAGCGGTCCTATGCGGCGGGGCAGACCGTCTTTCGGCACGGCGACCAGGGCGACGAACTGTTCCTGGTCAGACGGGGGGCCGTCCGGATCGTCCTGCCCCTGGCGAGCGGACGACACCATCATCTCGTGACGTTCGGCCGGGGAGACTTTTTCGGAGACATGGCCTTCATCGAACAGGTCGCCATGCGATCGGCCGACGCGGTGGCCGGCGCGCCCACGGACCTCTACGTTATTTTGCGCAGTCGCTTCGACGCCGTGGCCATGACCCATCCCCTCCTGGACAAGAAAGTGTTCTGGCGCCTGGCCCGCGCCCTGGCGATCCGGTTGCGCCAGACTGACGCCGAACTGCGGGCGCTGGAAGAATCCTAGACTGGAGAGAGCCAGGACGCGTGCGTGGGATCACGTCCATGCACGATGTCGAAGAAGGCGGTTTGCAGATCGCGGGTGATCGGGCCGGGCTTGCCGGCGCCGACGGTGCGGTCGTCCACTTCGCGAATCGGCGTCAACTCGGCGGCCGTGCCGGTCATAAAGACCTCGTCGGCAATGTAGAGCTCGTCGCGGGTGAACCGCTCCTCCACCACTGGGATGCCGCGCTCGCGGGCCAGATCCATGATCGAGTTGCGGGTGATCCCCTCCAGGATTGAAGTCAACGGCGTGGTCTTCAGAATGCCGTTCCGCACCAGGAAGATATTCTCGCCGGTGCCCTCGGAGACGTAGCCTTCGGTATCCAGGAGAATCGCCTCGTCATAGCCGCTGTTTTTGACCTCGCGCTTGGCCATGATGGAGTTGACGTAGTGCCCGGCGATCTTTGCGCGTGTCAGACTGACGTTGACGTGGTGCCGAGTGAAGGAGGACACCTTCGCTCGGATGCCGTTCTTCAAGCCGTCCTCGCCGAGGTAGGCCCCCCATGGCCAGGCCGCGATCGCCACGCGAACAGGATTGTCCGGCACATAGAGCCCCATATCGCCATAGCCCACAAAGGCGATGGGCCGGATGTAGCACGCTGCCAGCTTGTTGACGCGGACGGTTTCGCAGATGGCGTCGGCGATCTCCTTCTTGCCGAACGGCATCGGCAGCAGACAGATATGCGCGGAGGCGAACAGCCGATCCACGTGCTCGTGCAGACGGAAGATCGCCGAGCCGCGTCCGCCCTTGTAGCAACGGATACCCTCGAAGACCGACAGGCCGTAATGCAGGCTGTGCGTCAGGACATGGATCTGGGCATCCTGCCATGGCACCAGCTTACCGTCCAGCCAGATCTTCTCGGATTCCTTCAGCGCCACCGGCATTCCTCCCATGAGCCGCAATGATCGGAACAGGCATGATAGCAGCGGGTCCGGAGCAAGTCAAACGGCCGTGCCCTGCTCTATTAGATAGATCAGCAGTTCGCCGCCGACCATGACAAAAACATCAACTGATACATTTAATAATGATTATCAAGACACTAAATTGTTTTATGATATCAGTCCAGTCTTTCATGTGAACTGCTTCGTCAGGCCATTGCTCCTTGGACGAGGCATTCGGTGGAACAACGGTCTTGAGCTTCTTCCCCGCCAGGGCTTTCGCGTCGTCCGCCGTCCCAGCAAGCCCTCCTCGTATCGTCGTCCACCCTTCCTGCCGCCACCGCTCAAGCTCGTGTGACAGACTCATCGGAACGGGCTTGAGCGGAAAGATCGGGCCCGCAGGCAGGCGCTGTCGCTCCGCCCACTGCCGCACCTCAGCAAGTTCCGACCGGTCGCTCATGGTCACATAAATCAGATGGACCCGTTTCGCCAAGACCACCAGCGCCTGAACCGCCCCACCGTCCGGGTTCTGGGATGTGGGACCAGCGCGCGGCAATGGCAACCCCAGACCTGGCCGTCGAGGCGCGGAGGCCAGCGCGCTCAGCGAGATGATCACGCTCGGACGTTGTCGGTCCCAGACAAAGACCCCGGCCGTCGTCTCCTGCGCCATGACCCTCCGGCTCTCCCCCACACGCACGGTCACGGTCATCCGCCCCGCAGCCCTCGGCGTGAACGGCGCCACGGCGCGGCCGTCGCCGCCGGTGAGTGCCCGTCCCAGCAGACGGCCGTGATGCTCAAAGCGCAGCACCTCGCCCCCCAGGGGAACAGACGTGAACCATCGTTCTTCGAAGAGGTCCGCGACAAGAGTGATGGCACGCCCAGGCGCCGCCATGACGTCGTAGGCCACGAGGATGCCGCGCGTCTTTTCATCAGACGATGCCATACCCGCGCCGGGCGAACGAGAAGGCGTCAAAGGCGGCGAAGATGCCGAGGGAGAGAAAGACCGCCATGGTCATGTCTTGGTCCCAGAGACCGGTCCAATAGGTGTACAGGAGAAACAGACTGGGCATCGCAAACCACAGTCCCCGCCACAATCCCAGGAACACATGACCCAGCCCGGCCAGGACCAGACTCAAGGCGGCTGCAAAAAGGGCGTTCCCCATCACGCAATCTTACGGCGGGCTTTGGTTGGCACGGGTCGTTTCCGTAGGGGCGCGGCACGCCGTGCCCCTCCATCCATCTTCTTCGCTCCGGCTTCGCGCAGCCGGGCCTCGGCCAGCTCGTCGGCGGCCCGCGCCGTCGAGATGCCCTGCGCACGCGCCTTGCGAAACACCTCCAGGAGCGTGAGCGGGATGCGCCTGGCCAGCCGTTCGGCCTTGGCCCGGTCATAGCCCTTGCGGCCGCCCTGTAGGCCCACCAGGATGTTGATGACCCCGCCGGAGTTGACCACATAGTCCGGGGCGTAGAGGATGCGGCGCTCTGCGAGCCTGTCGGCATCGGCCGGCCGGTCCACCTGGTTGTTGGCGGCGCCCGCGATCGCCCGGCACCGCAGCTTGGGAATCGTCTTGCGGTTGAAGACGCCACCGAGGGCGCAGGGCGAGAAGACATCGCACTCGACCTGCAGGATTTCGTCAGGCTCCACTCGCCATGCCTCGAATTCGCGGCGGGCCAGCATAGCCCGCTGGGCGTCCGTGTCGGCGATGATGAGGCGGGCGTCGGCCGTCGCCAGCAGTTCGGCCAGTTGATAGCCCACCTTCCCCACGCCCTGGATCGCCACCGTCCGGTTCCGCACCGAGGGATCGCCGTACAGCTCCTTCATGCAGGTCTCGATGGCATAGAAGAGGCCCTTGGCCGTCAGATAGGACGGGGCCCCGCTTCCACCGGACTTCTCGGATGTGCCCGTGACGTGCTTGGTCTCTTTGTGCACGATTTCCATGTCGGCGACGGTCATGCCCACATCCTCAGCCGTGAGATAGCGCCCGCCCAGGCTCTCGACCGCGCGACCGAACGCTCGCAGCAGGCGCTCGGTCTTTCCCCGCCGGGGATCGCCGATGATGACCGCCTTGCCGCCGCCCAGCGGGAGCCCCGCCACCGCCGCCTTGTACGTCATGGCCTCGGCCAGCTGCAGGACGTCCCGTAACGCCTCGTCCGTCGAGGCATAGGGCCACATGCGAACGCCGCCCAGAGCGGGACCGAGACGCGTGCTGTGAACGGCGATGATCGCGCGCAAGCCCGAGTCGCGGTCCTGACAGAACACCACGTGCTCGTGCCCGCCCTGCTGCATGCCTTTGAACAGGTCTGTCGCCATGGCTGACACGCTCGCCCTCCGCGCTCTCCCGGTCCCGCTTCCTGGAAAAATCTGGTGAAGTATAGCCGCAATCCAGCAGAGGGGCAAGCGGTCGGGGAAGGGTCCGGGCGTTTCTGTCCGTTTGACAATGCCGGGGGGCCTCGGTAGACTCCCTCCCATGGCGAAAGATACCGAGACCGAGATCGAACACCTGCCCGACAGCGAACTCGCGTCCCTCCTCGTTCCCGATCTGCTCCCCCGGCACATCGCCATTATCATGGATGGGAACGGCCGGTGGGCCGCCCAGCGTGGGCTGCCCCGGATGGCGGGCCATACCGAAGGCATCACTTCCGTTCGGGACATGATCAACCTCTGCCGTGAACTCAACATCAAGGCGCTGACGATCTACGCCTTCTCCCAGGAAAACTGGAAGCGTCCGGCAGCCGAAACCAACGCGCTGATGATGCTGCTGGAGAGTTACCTGCAGATGGAGATGGAGGCCCTCATCGAAAAGGACACCCGCTTTCGCGCCATCGGGCGGGTCAATACCCTGCCGGAATCGGCGCTGGCCTGGGTCCGGAAGGTGGAACGGAAGACCGCGCACTGTGACAAGCTCAACCTGACGGTTGCGCTGAGCTACGGGGGGCGTTCGGAGATCGTGGACGCCGTGCGCCGGCTCGCCGAGGACGTCAAGGCCGGCACGGTCACGCCCGATCAGATCGACGAAGACATGCTGGAGGGCTATCTCTCGACCCATGGGCTCCCCGATCCGGACCTCCTCATCCGGACGAGTGGCGAGACCCGCATCAGCAATTTCCTGCTCTGGCAGCTCGCCTACACGGAGATGTACTTCACGCCCACGCTGTGGCCGGACTTCCGCCGCCACGACGCCCTGCTGGCCCTGCACGACTATCAGCGGCGGGAACGACGGTTCGGCCGAACCCGCGATCAGGTCAGCGATCATCCGGACGAGAAAGTCGGCAAAAGGTCCGCGTAGTGGATCCTCGGCGGGTCTACTCGGCCCTCGTCTTCTTTCCCCTGTTCTATGTCCTGGTCCGCCACCTGCCGGCGGCGGCGTTTGCCGTCTTCGTCGCGATCGGCATCCTGCTCGCCCAGTATGAATACTATCGGTTGTACTTCCCGATCCCCTCTTTCCCCCCCATAACTATCGGGCTTGCGCTGGGGCTTCTGGTCTCGGCGGGCTTCGCCGTTCCCGGCCTTCTCGCCGCACCCGCGACCATCACCGTCATCATCATGGCCGTGCTGTTGCACCACGCCCTGGCTGGACGGGAACTCAAGACCGGCCTCCTGGACACGGCCATCCTCGCGTTCGGCGTCTTCTATGTGGCCTGGCTGCTCGGCCATCTGATCCTCATCCGGCAGATGGCCGACGGCTCCTTCCTGATTTTCTTCCTGTTCCTGGTGACCTGGGCCAACGACACCGCGGCGTACTACGTCGGCACGTTCTGGGGACGGCATCAGATGGCCCCGCGCATCAGCCCCCAAAAGACCTGGGAAGGCGCCATCGGAGGAGTGCTCGGATCGGTCGCCGCCGCGTTCGCCTGCCGGGCCTGGTTCCTGGATTCACTCGGCGCACGCGACGCCGCCCTACTCGGTCTGCTGATCGGCGTCATGGCCCCGCTCGGCGATCTGTGCGAGTCCGCCCTGAAACGCAGCGCCGGCGTGAAGGACTCCGGCGGGATCATCCCCGGCCACGGCGGCATACTCGACCGCATGGACAGCTTGATCTTCACGGCGCCGCTGCTCTACTATTACCTCCTCGCCGTGCGAACCCCATGAGGAGAGCGTTGCGCGCATGAAGCGGATCGTCATTCTGGGCTCCACCGGCTCCATCGGCGCCAGTACGCTCGACATCATCGCCAAATTCCCCGACCGGTTCCAGGCAGTCGGGCTCACGGCAGGCGCCAACGTCGAGACGCTCGAAGAACAGATCCGGGTCTTCGCGCCGACCGCCGTCGCCATGGCCGATGAAGCCGCCGCAGCGCGCCTGCGCGCGCGCTGCCAGGGGCGTGCGACCACCATCGTGAGCGGTGCGGAGGGGCTTCGGCAGGTCGCGACGATGCCGGAGGCCGACCTCGTCATCTCGGCCATCGTCGGCAGTGCCGGTCTTGTGCCTACGCTCGCCGCGATCAAGGCCGGCAAGTTCATCGCCCTGGCCAATAAGGAGCCCATGGTGATGGCCGGACGGCTCATGCAGGATGAGGCCCGAGCGCGCGGCGTTCGAATCTTCCCGGTGGACAGCGAGCACAGCGCGCTCTTCCAGTCCATGGCAGGACACCGGCCCGAGGACATCCTGCGGCTGATCCTGACTGCGTCCGGCGGCCCCCTCTGGAACACGACGAAGGACGCGCTGCAGCACGTCACGGTTGAGCAGGCCCTCACGCACCCGACCTGGAAGATGGGCGACAAGATCACGATTGACTCGGCCACCTTGATGAACAAGGGCCTAGAGGTCGTGGAGGCCCGGTGGCTCTTCGACATCCCCGCCTCGAAGATCGAGGTGGTGGTGCATCGCGAAAGCATCATCCACTCGCTCGTCGAGTATCGCGACCGCTCAGTGATCGCCCAGCTCGGCCTCCCCGACATGCGGACGCCGATCGCCTATGCCATGAACTACCCGGAGCGCGTCCCGCTGGACCTCCCCTCGCTCAACCTGGCGCAGATCGGCACCCTGACGTTCTTCGATCCCGACCATGACAAGTTCCCCTGCCTCGGGTTCGGATACGAAGCCCTGCGCGCGGGAGGCACGATGCCCGCCGTGTTGAACGCCGCCAACGAAGTGGCCGTCCAGGCCTTTCTGGAGCGCAGGATCGGCTTCCTCGGCATCGCCGGGACGATCCGCCGAACGATGGACGCGCACACACCAGGGGAGATTGCGACGATCGAGGACGCGCTGGGGACGGACGCATGGGCCCGCGCGAAGGCCGGCGAAATCGTGGACGCCCTGTCGACGTTTTCTTCTGTGGTATACTAGGCGCGGAGGACCTATGGAAGCCATCCAACATTACGGGTTCTATACGCTTGCGTTCGTAGTCGCGCTGGGCGCGCTTGTGGCCTTCCATGAGTTCGGCCATTTCTGGGTTGCCCGCCGCGCCGGCGTCAAGGTCCTCAAGTTCTCCATCGGCTTCGGGCCGAAGCTGATCGGACGACAGGTCGGCGAGACCGAGTACGTCATCTCGGCGATCCCCCTCGGTGGCTACGTTAAGATGCTGGGCGAGGATCTTAGCGATCCCGAAGTGAGTGAGGCGGACAAACATCGCTCGTTCGCCCACGCGTCGCTTCGCAAACGCATCGCGATCGTGGCAGCCGGCCCCGTCTTCAATTTATTACTGGCCTACATCATCTTCACCGCCTGGCTCGCCACCGGCGCGCCGCTCTTCGTCCCCTCCTTCGCCGACCTGTCGTCGAACGTGGAATCGGTCGTCCCCGGCTCTCCGGCTGAAGCTGGGGGTGTGCGCAGCGGCGACCGGATCGTCCAGATCGGCGACAAACGCATCGCCACCTGGAACGAGATGACGGACATCGTCAAGCGCAGTCCCGGCTCACAGTTGCAGATCGTCGTCGAACGCGACGGGCGGACCGAGACCCTGGCGGTCACGCCGTCCCCGCGCAAGGAGAAACTGGCCGACGGGACCGAGACCGAAGTCGGACAGATGGGCATCACCAAGGCGAACAAGGCCGTTTTCACGAGCGACAGCGTGCTCATGGCACCGATTGACGGCCTGGAAGCCACCTGGGGGTGGATCAAACTGACCGTGGTGGGCATCGCCAAGATGATCACCCGCGAGATCTCGGCTGACAACATCGGAGGCCCGCTGACAATCGCCAAGATTTCCGGAGACGCCGCCACGCAGGGCTTCTCGAATTACCTCTTTCTCATCGCCATTCTCAGCATCAATCTCGGCGTGCTGAACCTGCTGCCGATCCCCATCCTCGACGGCGGCCACCTGGCGTTCTTCGCCATTGAGGCGATCAAGCGCAGCCCCCTGAGCATCCGCAGCCGCGAGCTGGCCCAGCAGGTCGGACTCGTCCTCCTGATCGGCCTGATGATCTTCGCCTTCCGCAACGACATCGTCAATATCTGGCTGAAATAATGCGTCAGTCCGGGCTCCTGATTCCCACCCTTCGGGACGATCCGGGGGACGCGGAGATCGTCAGCCACCGGCTCATGCTGCGGGCCGGCCTGATCCGCAAGGTCGCCGCGGGCATCTACACGTATCTGCCGTTGGGCCTGCGCGTGATCCGCAAGGTCGAGCGCATCATCCGAGAGGAACTGAACAGAGCCGGGGCGCAGGAACTCCTCATGCCGATCGCCGCGCCGGCGGAACTCTGGCAGGAGACCGGCCGCTGGGACTTCTACGGCAAGGAACTATTCCGTCTGCAAGACCGCCACGAGCGGGACTTCTGCCTCGGGCCGACGCACGAGGAAATCATCACCGATCTGGTGCGGCGCGAAATTCGCTCGTATCGGCAACTGCCGGCAAACTTCTATCAGATCCAGACCAAGTTCCGTGACGAGATCAGGCCACGCTTCGGGCTGATGCGCGGGCGCGAGTTCATCATGAAGGACGCCTACTCGTTCGACGCCGATGCGGCGGGCGCGAAGGAGAGCTACCGGAAGATGTACGAGGCCTACCAGGCCATCTTTACGCGCTGCGGGCTGGTCTTCCGGCCGGTGGAGGCCGACACGGGACTGATCGGCGGCACGTCCTCGCACGAGTTCATGGTGCTGGCCGACACCGGCGAGGACGGCATCGCCGTCTGCGACGCCTGCGACTACGCCGCCAACGTGGAACACGCTGAAGTGCGCAACGCGGCCGGCGGCGACGCCTGTCCCCGTTGCGCGAAGCCCATGCGGATCGCGCGCGGCATCGAGATCGGCCACGTCTTCATGCTGGGCACCACGTACAGCGAGAAGATGAAGGCCGTCTACCTGGACAAGCAGGGACAGGAGCAGGTCATCGTCATGGGCTGTTACGGGATCGGCGTGGGCCGCACCGCGGCTTCCTCCATTGAACAGAACCACGACGCGAAGGGCATCATCTGGCCGGCGCCGATCGCGCCGTTCCACGTCCACATCCTGCCGCTGACCGGCAAACCGGGCGCCGTCTTAGACACCGCCTGCGCGCTGGAAGCGGAACTGGAGAAGGCCGGGATTGAGGTGCTGCTGGACGACCGGGACGAGCGCCCCGGTGTGAAGTTCAACGACGCCGATCTGATCGGCTGTCCCTACCACGTGGTGATCGGCGAGAAGGGTTTGAAGGACGGTCAGCTCGAACTCAAAGAGCGCCGCACCGGCACCGTCACCAAACTCGCCCCCGCCGAGATCGCAAGTCGCCTGAAAGAACTCCTCGTACCTATTCTGGGCTAAACGACCCTTCTCCCCTGCTCTTCACTCTTTGTTGAACACCGGCGTTCATTTGATACCAAGAACTCGCTGGATGCCATGTTCCACAGCCTCCCAACTTTGAGACGGCAGGACGCCAATGCGCTTTTTTAAGTGGGATTTTTGAAGGACGCCCACCGACTCACACTTGGCGTAACTGGTAGTCCGCAAGCCGGTCTCTTCGGGCTTCTTAGGAAGCTGCACACGAAGCGCGCCAGGGACAGAGGTGAGAGGAACAATCAGCACATCCGGCCATGTCGAGTCATTCAACGCATTGATGCTGACGACCAGAACCGGACGCGGCTTGGGGTGTGCCGGTGGCACGACGGTCCAGATCTCGCCGCGTTTTATTCCTCCCTCCATACCGCCCCCTCCATTAGTTCCCGCAAGGCTGCATGGGCCCGTTGCTCCTCCTCGGGGTCCTTGTGCGCGGCCAACGCACGGCGAAGCTCCAGGTCTTCGGACATGTCTTTGAAGCGGCGCACGACCTGCTCCAGCTTCTGGGAGCGCGACTCCCCGGGAAGCGAATCAAGGAACCGCACCAGCGGCCGCTCCATCGTCACGGAGAGCTTCTCTTTCATGCTCTATCCTCCATTACAGTAGGACACTTGATAGGATATACTATCGGACTTAAAAGAGGATCGTCAAGCGTGGCGAGAACCGGAGCGGGCGCCGCCGGCAACTGTATAATGTCAAGACCTGACCCCAAATACCTCCGTGCTGATTAATCCCGGTAGCCGGCGTAATCAGTCGTGAAGTCAGAATGATACGGACCTGCAGGCAAGCCTTCGCGTTTTGTGTTGACAGCAAGCACGTTCGTCCGTTGCGCCAACGGACGGTAATCAACGATCAGCGCCGTAAGGGCTGCATGGATCACCATTTCCAAAAGCCCGCCACCTCCACTTTGTTGGACCACTAATTGTGTCTTTTTCCAAATCACCTCTCCCGAATCTGTGTCAACAAGCTTATAGTCAGCCTCTACCGTGACCGAAGAGGCGAGAAGGACGTATGTGGTGACCCATTGCTTGATCGTCACGAACAGAACGGCATCAGCCCCAAATGTCTCTTTGAACCGTTGCGGTTGAAGTTGGAGAAGGACCCCTTCATCAGCTAACCCCATGTCGTTCAAAATATCCCTGGTGAGGAACACCGGGAACACATAATAGCCTCTCTCGGCAAAAGGTTGTGTCACCGTCGTCGAGAAAAGGATCGGGGCATCCACGGCCGTCGTTTGATTGATGGGCGGAACGATCACGATCGATCGAGGCTGATGCGCAAAAAATTTGGCGTAGTCCGCGTAGTCCGGCTTAGGCTGCGTTGCGCAGGCCTCCAGAACAAACAGCAACAGGATGGCGGTAACAAGGCGTGGGGCGTTCACTGAGGCTTCTTTCGCTCAATCCTGGAAATGATCGAATCCATCAAATAT
>Ga0213870_1000148_pt1 | contig 36984 bp, 39 predicted proteins | sample WICALVC2017_Meta_FD_160119 | JGI IMG/M metagenome (GOLD analysis project Ga0213870, IMG submission 160119) | Freshwater microbial communities from subterranean cave lake in Wind Cave National Park, South Dakota, United States - WICALVC2017 | ecosystem: Environmental > Aquatic > Deep subsurface >...
TACAAAAAACTGTGATTGTATTACAAGCTAAAACTATAAGTTTGACCTTTTTTTCCAAAAGAAACTCTACAAGGCGTTTTGCAAGAATATAAATTTCTTTTGGGGTTTTATCCCCGTATGGACAGTTCATTGAATCCGCAAGATAAATTGTAGGTTCGTTTGGAAGTGTTCTAATTATCTCCTTCCAAATCGATAACCCCCCAACCCCTGAATCCAAAATTCCAATCGGCTGATTATTCATAAAAAGTACCAACGGCAGGATTCGGACCTGCGACCCGTCGCTTATGAAACGACTGCTCTGCCCCTGAGCTACGTTGGCAAACGGTAAAAAGTATACCAGTTGACCACGCTGAAATCAATTGTTATAATTGGTGTACGCGCGGGGTAGTGTAAGGCGCACGTGAGGCTCAAAATGGGCCGTTCTGATGGTAACATGAGAATAGTACTCAGCTATATCGGTGAAACCCTTCGACAAGATTAGGGCAACACCGAGGGAACCACGTTCAGTTTACATGAACGTGGACACCGTAGAGACTGCACGCTGAGCTCGCCGATGAGGCGAAGATGATATAGTCCGACACTCTGGGTAACCGGAGAAACTGATTGCATAATCTCACAGTTTGGTTTCGATACCAACCCCGCAACAGAAGTCAAAATCACGTGCCGCGAAAATTACCTTTCAAAACATTCTTAAAAACCCTTGAGCCTGCTCCTCGGCCAGCCATTAGCTATAACCATAGAGAAGCCTTGATGAAATTGGGATATAAACAATAACAGGATTGAACAGAATTGAGCGTAGACAAAATAAGCCTTTGGCATTAAAATGTCTTAAATTTAGCTTTTCTTGTTGTTATGCAATTATTGTTTTTATTAAAACAACAATCCATTTTTGTTAAAATACTACCCTATTATGCAAGAGCAAGAACTAATACCATTGCCAGAACGAAATCCAGAAACCAAGCCAAATTTTGCTATTCTTACTCCTTTTGAGTTTGCAGCCGATTTTAGTAAGGAAGCAGCTTATGCCCTCAGGCAAGGTTCAATGATTAAAGAGGACAAGCGTCCAAAGGTCTGGTTGCAATCAATGCAGGTGGAAAGTGGACATGGACCTGAAATTTTATACTGGAATCTTCAAAAAGCAGGAGAGTTAGGTTTTGATGCGAGGCTACATCTAGATGCTTATTCTCGCTATGTTTCTCTGGGTAGCCCAAACTATATACCAGTCTTTGGCAAAGATAGACCCGCGTTTAGAGAAGTTAATAAAAAACAACTAGAGCACTTAAGACAATCTGGTGTTAATGTTATCTATACAAACCCCCATAAGTCACTCGAAAAAATAATGTATATGAAGGGAAGAAGTCATAAAAAAATGGCTGTAGTTAGTTCGGAAGATAGACAAGTCGCATGGATAGGAGGAATGAACATGTGGGATACAGGGTTCTTCAAAATGGATTATATGGTGAAAATTACTGATCCAGGAATTGTTGCTGCAATAATAGATGAGTTTCCAAGAATCAACGAAAATCGCCGAACAGAAGATGCAGCAATTCAATGCACGCCAGATACAGCCCTTCTTATAGATTGTGGCAAAAGAGGCGAATCAATTATCTTAGACAAGACCATGCAACAAGTAGAAGGCGCAAAACAAAAAATTATTTGCATAAGTGAACTTGAGCCTGAAGGAGAGTTTTTACAGGTTTTAACCCAAGCATATAAAAGACATGTTGAAATAACCTTCATAACAAACTCTCCTAGTAAAGAAGGCTTTGAGCTTAAAGCTAACCGTATAGTAAAAAAGTTAACTTTTAGGTACAAAAACCCAGAGTTTCCATTAACTTATCCTAAAGTAGACCTCCATGCAAAATTATTAATTGTTGATGATCAAATTATAATAGTAGGATCCAATAACTTTTCACCTACAACTGCCAAATATGGCACAGAAGAAGCTGCTCTTATTTCTACCAATCCAACACTTGTTGGAAACGCAGAAGCATTTGTAAGCAAAATCTTGCAAAACTAATTACTAAGGTGTTATTATATTATTGAGACTGTAGGTAGGTCTTTTTTTGTTTTTGTTTGTGTCTCAAAAATGTTTACAACCATCATAAACGATTGTAGGGACGAAAACGCACTGACAAGACAAGCCGCAAGGGCATTAACCCTTATTGGATACAGCGTAGCTATAATGGGGGTTAAAAGTGACCTTGAGGCTGCTGGGAATATAATTGATATTTTGGATGCTTCTGATGGAAAAAAGGGGGTGGTAATTGCAAATGTAGCTCCAAGGCAAGGAAAAGGAAAAAAATGGCCAAACGGAACTCCTTTTGTCTACTTCTATTTAAGAGATACTTTGGTCATTTCAACAATAGATGGCTACTGTCTTTCGCTTGTTAAAAAATTCCAACTTATAAAGTCCGTTGATTTACTGGATGTTCCTACAGTAGTTGATCACATGATCAAAAAAGGAAATCTCAAAAAGAATTTTCGCGATCTCATTATCAATAGCCAATTTAGAAGCTACGATTTTGTTCCCAGAGTAGCAAAATGGTTACTAGACGGAGTAAGCGTACCAAGTAAAAAATATGCCGTAAGCTTAATAGAAAATGCTCCCCAGGCTGTTTGGTGGGTGGATAATTTTGGTAATTGTAAAACTACAGTTCTACCAAAAGATGTAAACTATGTACCAGGCAAGACGTTAAAAACAAAAGTTGGTAGGTTTTTATGTTTTCCGAAATTAAAAGATGTGCCCGATAATCAAGCTGGTATTATCGTAGGCAGTTCTGGATTTGAAACAGAACGTTTTCTTGAATTAGTAATTCAGGGTAGAAATGCTGGAAAAGAATTTGAACTATCATCGGGTTCTGAACTTTTCTAATACCTAATACACAGTCTCCTTCGCACATCGGTATCCTAGAAAAATAGCTCCGTGGCTAAAAGAATAGTTTTAGCCACTTTCTCCAATTAGGCTTATCTTTATTTTCTTTCTCAGACAGCTTACTTTCTTGAATCAGATTTTGCGGAATAAGCACTTGCTGCTCGCCTTGCTTTACTAAAAGAAGCTTGTTTCTTGCTTCTTTCTCTATAAATTCTTGACTTCCAACATATGGAAGCTCTGATTTTAGTCTATTATTCTCTTGTTTTTGACGAATCAACTCCTGTTGAGTTTTGACTATTAAATCTTTTTTATGCCAAAGATCATAAATCGAACGAATAAGGTTATTAATAATTACAGTTGAGACTAGAATAGTTACAATAAAAACAATTCTTTTCATTTTAGTTAATACTGTGCCCCGTAGACACGACACTGTGAGGCGAGGATGTAGGCCTCGCGAACAGGAAGCGCTCTACAGGAATTGACTAAATCCAAAATTATTGATATTATAGACATATGAAAACAATTAGACTTCAGGATGCATCTATCCAATTTAGTAACTATCTAAAAGAAAACAAGCGATCAAGTTCTACTATTGTAGCATACAAAAAAGATATCGAACAGTTAGTTAGCTTCCTTAAAGAATTGCAAAAGCAAGATGTACACGAAGCCACAAAAGAAGATATAGAGGCATTTTTGGCAAATATGTCAAAAAATGGTTACACGCCAAAATCTGTTTCTCGAAAACTCAATTCAACACGAACCTTCTATAAGTTTGTAAAAACTAACGAATATGTAGACTCTGATCCATCTTTGCTGGTTGTTCATCCATCCTACCAACCTGCTCCCCCACGAATCTTAACCCCTACTGAATATAGGGCACTTCGCGATGCAGCAAGAAATGACCCAAGAATGTTTGCAATTATCGAGCTTCTCTTGCAAACCGGAATAAGAATTGGAGAATTAGCTGCTTTAAGACTTACAGACATTCGAAAAGACAGTTTATATATAAGACCAGTTGAAAAACACAATGAAAGAACAGTTCCTCTAAACAAGCGAGCCCTTGAAGCATTGCATAGATATTTGGAAGTAAGGCCAAAAAATAATCAAGAACATTTTTTTATAACAAAATCTGGCAAGCCTTTCCTAATTAGGAATATAAGAACTGCAGTTGAGAGATATCTTCGCTTAGCAGAGATAAAAAATGCAAAAGTCAACGACCTTCGACACACTTTTGTTGCTCACCACTTAAAACGCGGTGTCTCTTTGGTTATTGTCTCAAAAGTCTTAGGCCATAAAAAGCTTTCGACAACCGAGCGCTATCTTGAATATGTAAAAGACCGTGCCAAAGAAACCGCGGTTTTGTCGGAGTTGTAATTATAAGCCTATTAGGGAAGTCTTATATGGATAAAGTTTTCGGCAAACTTGCAACCTTTTGACTTACCAAACATCCTAGCTCTTTTAGTAACTCTTTCTTCTATCTCTTTAAAATTATCAAACTGACTTTTATGTAAAGATAAAGCCTTAATTTTCTTACTAAACGTTTTTGTAATATCCACCAAAAAATCCTTTTTTTCAAAACCGCGTCTGGCGGCACTGTCAAACGTGCCAGTCGCGTTTGACGCGACGCGGTCAAGACTCACAAACAAAAGTTCCTCAACTTTGTAGGGTTTTAATCCTTCTTTTTCATGTTCTAAAAAAGTTAATCTGTCGCGAGAAAGCGGAAAACAAGCATCCATTGTGGCAATACTTGCTGCTCTATGATCTGTATGATTCACAAAACCAGACCCATTAAAAAAGTTAGAAGAATAATAAAATGTTGGATCCATTGTAATAACAATATTTGGGCGAAGAGTTCTAATTATTCGAACTATTTCTTCTTTAAGAATAATGTCTGCTACTAACTGCGTATCTGTGTGGTTTAGAAAAAATGCTTTTTTAACTCCCAAAATCTTACAAGCATCTATTTGCTCTTGTTTTCTTATTCTTGCTAAACGGTCATGGGTCATTTTGGGGTCTGATGCACCACGACTGCCATCGGTACAAATAAGATAATATCCTGTTGCTCCCGCATCTATCCATTTGGCAACTGTTCCAGATGCTCCAAACTCCATATCGTCTGGATGCGCACCAACAGCCAGGATCACTTTATTTTTCATGTCTTGCCACGTTTGACGTGGTGCGCCCGCTTGGTGTCGAACCAAGCGCCTGTTGTTTACCTACCCACCGCTTGCCTAAGTGCGCTGGGATGGATTCGAGCCATCGACATCTACTTTATAAGAGTAGCGCTCTACCGCTGAGCTACCAGCGCGCTTTGACAGACGGGTAAGACAGCCGTTCTACCGATGAGCTACGGGCGCCCACTTCTTCGCCATCGTACATTATATCAATTCTTTTCTGATCTTCAACCAACAATTGTCTCTTCTTGCCTCAGAGGCGCGCCCTCCGTGTAATCTCTGCCTCAACTGCTACAACATCTCGACCATATTTTAGCCTTGAAAGCTCACGAATTAACTCTGCCATTCTTGGATTAGCCATTTCTTTTTCGCGAGCAAGGTCACGGGTTAAGTCCATGGAGAATGGTGTTACTGGCTCGCCACTAACTATAGTTTTTACGTATGTATTAAATCTGTCAACATTTATTAAATCTGCCTCAGTAAAAACTGGTTGAAACTCGTGCTGGAGATAATTCGCATCTGTTACTCCAACCCTAAAGGAAACCACAGTACCAACATTGCCAAAAATTGCATTCTTTACCTCCTCTTCCATTTGTCCAATAAATTGATTTGCAACAATTAAATTAAGCTTGTATTTGCGAGCTTCGGATAATATTTGTGCAAAATCAGGAGTTGCAAAATTCTGGAACTCATCAACATACAAGAAGAAGTCACGTCTATCGTCTTTTGGTATATCTTGCCTGCTCATTGCAGCTATCAAAATTTTTGGCACTAATATTAACCCCAAGAAGTTTGAATTTTCTTCTCCAATTTTTCCTTTGGAAAGATTGACCAACAAAATTTTCCCTTCATCCATCACTTTTCTAAAACTAAACGCACTTTCTGATTGTCCAATAATATTTCTAATGTTTTTATTTGTAACAAACCTTCCAAACTTTGAAACAATATAATCTAAAACTTCTGACTTATGGAAGTCGCTTGTCTGTGCGATTTGGTCTGTCCAGTAGCGCCTAATAATTGGATCCTCAACTTTTGGCAAAAGCTCTTGAACAAAACTAGAATCCGTTAGCGCTCTTACTACCTCAACAAAAGTACTACCTTTCTCATACATAACAGTTAACATTGCGTTTCGTATTGCATGTTCAAAACGGGGGCCAATGATGCCAGTCTTATTAGGATCAAAAAGCTTATACATTAGGCCTATTATCGAGGTAGCAACGTAGTGTTTCTGTTCCTCTGTTTGTGCATCAAGCATATTAAGTCCCATTGGCCTTTTTGTATCGGATGGATCAAAAAAAACTATATCTTCTGCTCTTTGGGGTGGAATAAGAGGAAGAATATCCTCGATTAAATCTCCATGGGGATCAATTACTGCAAGCCCCATTCCTTTTTTTATATCCTGCATAATCATGTCTTTAAGAAACTCAGACTTTCCAGTACCAGTTTTTCCAATAACATACATATGTCTTCTTCTATCGTCTAAATCTATATACACTGGCTTTACCAACCCTCTGTATGTACTTTTCCCAAGATAAAGACCACTTGTTGGAATTTGAGCTGGGGCTGGCGCTCTTTTTGCTGTTACCCAAAAGATATTGGGTGTTGAAACAGATTTGTTTGGAAAATGGAATATTGTTGCTAATTCTTCGTTTGTTAAAACCGAAGTTTGTCCTCGCATTGGAAGATATCTATAAATAAAATCGGTCATAAACATACCCTTAAATAAATTACGATTTTTTGTAAACGAGTTTAGTCCATTAAACTGACTAAAAGCATTAATAATATTCTCAAGATGTACATTAGCAGATTCCTTTGTGCTGCTCGAAACTACAATTCTAACCACAACACTAAACCCAGGCTTACTGATTTTGTTTTCAATTGCCTCAATTTCTTTTGCGTCTTGAGCATACTTGGCAGTTTCTGGGTTTGCTTCCATTTTTTTGGTCTTGGCGATATAAGCTTTGCCTGCTTTTTTCCACTTAGAATCCGACGGTGTTACCAAAATTTGAATTGCTACTCCTTCACTTTCTGTCATCTTAGCCAAAACCGAGGTAATAGAAGAAAGCGGGTCAACAGACAAATCTTTATAAACCTTGATTGGCATATAAGCTTGGTCTTTTAGCTTCAAAGAGGCAAAAGCAACTTTGCCAACTTTAGAAAAAATATTATATTCGTTACCAATTACACTACCTTCATTTCTTCTATGCTTACTATCAACAACCAGTATCTCTGCCTCAGGATATGCTCCATTAATCTGCTTTTCTACTAAATCTTGAAGTTTTTGTGGAACATGCACATAAAATCTAATGTCTCCGGGCATTCCAACTATCTCAAAAGACAAATGTGGACCAAGCTTTAGCAATCCACCTTTTCCAATTGACGCAAGACTACTAAAAAGTTGCTCAGCGGTATCTATTTTTGTTTCGTTGTCTCTTGGAACTGCAACTTGCAACAAAACTGAATTTAAAGAATCTTTCTCCCTATTTCTGTTTCTATACCAAAGAATAAAAATGCGTATTACAAGTATGCCAAGCAAAAGACCTACAATCGCGAACAAAAGTCCGGTTGCAAAAGCTATAAGCATTGACATTAGATTTTCTAAATATTCCATATCAATTAAGTTTAAAATTCAAAATTCAAAGTGCAAAATTACAGTTTAAAATTTTTAATTTTGAATTGCAACTTTTAACTTTTCACTTTAAACTTTTAACTGCTTTGTAAATCTTCTCTATTAAAACAGCAAGCCAGTGTTTTGAGTCAGAATTTTTTGTTGTTTTGATAATTTTTAATGCTTCGTTTTCACTCATTGGCAATTTAGGTTGTGTATCAACTGGGGTTGATTCTCCTGCATGCTCGATTCCAATTGCTTTATGCTCATCGGTTAAAGGTAGTCTCTCTGAAACTTCCTCAATACCTGCTTCTCTCACTTCTGTTGAAATAGGAGGCTCTTTTTCTGATGGCTCTATAATTGCTGAGACTTCTGATGTAACTTTAGGACTTATTGGTGGTGGTGCCTGTTCTTTTTGAGCCAAACCAATAGGACTAGGGGGTACAACTTGATCCCTAACTCCTGTCTTACCATTTGTATCATCCATACTTTAATGATATCACCAAAACCAAATACAAACAACGGATTAAACTTGATTGCAACTTGCAAATTTAATGTGGTATTATGAACTATAGAAAACTATGGCTCTTTATGATAATCAATCTCTCTACAATGCTCTAAAAGAACTAGAAGTTATCGACAAAAATCAATTAGATAAGGCCTTTGATGAAAGCAAAAAACAAAATATTCAACTCGAAAATATTTTGTTGGAAAAAGATCTAATATCCGATGAAAATTTAGGACAAACTATTTCCGATCTTGTTTCTCTACCCTTAGTTCGCTTAGGCGAAATCTCAATCGCTCAAGGTGTTTTGCAACTTATACCAGAGACTGTTGCACGAAAACAAAAAGTAATCGCCTTCAATAAAAATAGTAATGGTCTTTATGTTGCAACGTCTGATCCGGGGAATATTCAAATAAAAGATTTTCTAGAGAAAAAGTTTGACATTCCTGTTATTTTCTACTTTGCAACAGAACGGGACATAAGTAATGCGCTATTTTTGTATAAAAAAGATTTAGCCACAACCTTTGCCGAAATTGTAAAAGAGCATGTTAGACAAGCAAATATCTTACAAACCAACCAACTCGACCCTCCCATAATAAAAATTGTCAATGCAATCCTAACCTATGCCTACCAAAATAGAGCATCCGATGTTCACATCGAACCATTAAAAGAAAAGACTATCGTCCGATTTAGAATAGACGGTATATTGCACGATATACTTTTTCTTCCTTTAGACCTTCATCCCCCTATTGTTACTAGGGTTAAAGTTCTTTCAAATCTTCGCACCGATGAGCATAGTCTGGCACAAGATGGAAAACTACAATTTAAACTAGACGCGGAGGATGTTGATGTACGTGTATCGATTGTTCCAATTACTACTGGCGAAAAAATCGTAATGAGGTTATTATCCGAAAGATCAAGGCAATTTTCTCTTGTTGATCTTGGACTTTCTGACTATAATCTTACAAAAGTTAAAAAAGCATATGCTAAACCCTATGGCATGGTTTTAGCAACCGGTCCAACTGGATGCGGAAAAACAACTACTGTATATGCAATTTTAAAACTTTTAAATGAGCGTAATGTAAATATAATGACTATAGAAGATCCAGTTGAATACAATATCGAAGGAGTAAATCAAATCCAAGTGAATGTAAAAACAAACTTAACGTTTGCCTCAGGGCTTAAATCAATAGTGAGACAAGACCCCGATATTATCTTGGTTGGCGAGATAAGAGACAATGAAACTGCGGATACTGCTATTAATTCTGCTATGACTGGACATATTGTCTTATCAACCGTACACACAAACGATGCAGCAACAACTATTCCCCGTCTCTTAGATATGAATATTGAGCCATTTCTTATGGCCTCAACCATTAATATTATTATTGCGCAACGGCTAGTCAGAAAAATTCATATGAGGTGTCGTGTAAGCGAAGATCAAGAAATAAAACAACTTACAAAATACATAGATGAATCTCTACTTAAAAAGTTTTTTGGCAACAGCAAAACAGTACGTCTATATAAAGGCAAAGGTTGTCAATTAGATCATGGAATTGGCTATGAGGGTAGAATCGGAATATTCGAAGTATTAGTGGTTGACGAAGAAATTAGAAAAGCAATTCTCCAAAGAGCAGATGCTGCTACAATCAAAAAAATAGCAATAAAATCTGGGATGATTACCATGATAGAAGATGGTCTTGAAAAAGTAAAACAAGGCGTTACCACAATTGAGGAAGTTCTTCGTGTAACTAAAGAGTAATAAAAAATGAACAAAAAAAGAAACGCACAAATATTTTCAAAAGTGGGATTCTTAGACAAATTACTTTTTACTAAACATTTGTCAATAATGTTAAAAAGCGGGATTGCAATTGCCGAAGCAGTTGAAACCCTTGCCCTCCAAACAAAATCGAATAAATTTAATGAGGTCTTAGCAGAAATTTCAAAAGACATCAAAAACGGGCAGACCCTGGCAAAATCTTTGCAAAAACATTCAAAAATATTTGATACATTTTATGTCAGCTTAATCGAAGTTGGGGAACAATCTGGTACACTCGAAGAAAGCCTAAACTTTCTATCAAACCAGCAAGCCAAAGAATATTCTTTGCACAAAAAAATTCAAGGGGCACTGCTTTATCCAACTATAGTAATTGTCGCAATCATTATTGTAGGAATAGGAATGAGCTTATTTGTTCTTCCTAAGCTAATCGATCTTTTTACTTCTTTAGACATTAATCTCCCAATAACAACAAGAATCCTACTTTACTTTGCAAATCTTATGAAAAATCATGGCATCCTTATAACGCTAGGGTTTATTATTTTCCTCTATTTAATTAGAATTTTTATTACTCTTCCTTTTGTTAAGCCAAAGTGGGACCGAATTATATTATCGTTGCCAATATTTGGAGAGTTGCTGCAAAATCAACAACTTTCATCAATTTGCAGAAACTTGGGAGTAATGCTTAAAAGCGGATTGCCAATAACAAAATCTCTGGAAATACAATATATCGCCACGAATAATTTTGTATTTAAAGATTACATTAAAAGACTACAAAAATCTGTTGATAAGGGTAAAGAAATGGGTATAGAGCTAGATACTGGTAATTACTCCAAATTCTCGCCAATTGCAGTTAAAATGATTGCAGTTGGCGAAAAAACTGGAAAACTCGATGAAGTATTTCTATATCTTGGTGATTTTTTCGAGGAAGAAGTAGATAATGTCGCTAAAAATCTATCTGTTGTGCTTGAACCAATAATTCTTTTGGGAGTTGGTTTAATTGTAGGCTTTGTGGCTCTTGCGATTATATCGCCAATCTATCAACTTACTGGATCAATAAAAAGATGACCACCAACCGACAATCTGGACTCACAATTATAGAGCTTCTTTTAGTTATTGCTATAGTGTCTATTATTGGTTTAATGTCTGCCTCATTTTACTCAAGGTTCCTAAATCAAAATACAGTAGAAAATACAGTCAATCAACTGGTTGGTAGTTTTAGAAAAGCACAGATCTATAGCATGATGGGTAAACAAAATAATACTTGGGGGGTAAGATATACAGAATCTCCTAAAAAAATTACTTTATATTTATCAGAAAACAGTGGGTTTGACGAAACTTTCAGCGTCAATAATAATATAACTATCAGTGGCTTTACAGACATCTCGTTTGCAAGAATTACAGGATTGCCTTCGGCAGCCCCAACAATTACTATTACAGGAGGAAACAACAACAAAATTATAACCATAAATAGTCAGGGAGTTGTGAGTAAAACGAACTAAAGGTTGATTTAAGAGATAAGATTTATGATTTAAGAATAAAGAGGAAGAGATTGTTCATAAATCTTAAATCGTAAATCATTTTAAGGTTTAAAATTTGAGAATTATTTAAATGAAAAAGAAGCATTCGTCTCGAGGTTTTTCGCTTGTCGAGGTGGTTCTGGCCGCCGCGATCTTTATGCTATTCTCAACTTCAGCTGTTGTAGTAGTTTTAGGTGGGCTTAACGCAAATAGACTAGGGGGAGAAGAAACAGTTGCCAATCAATTTGCGGCAGAGGGAATTGAAGCTGCCAAATCAATTAAAAACCAAGCCTATTCAAATCTAAATGCCGTAAATCCAACCCCCCGAGCAGTTTTTAGAAATGCGAGCAATATTTGGGCATTTGGAACGGATAGATCAAATAATACATTAACTCACAACGTTTCGGACAATTATGTTAGACAAGTTAAAGTTGAAAGCGTAAATCGGGATGGTAGTGGAAATATTGTTCCTGCTCCAACTGGAACTTTAGATCCAGACACCAAAAAAATCACATCAACTGTGAACTGGAATTTTAATGCCGCCCGGCCGGAGAATATTAGCTTGATAACATATTTGAGTGATTGGAGGAAAACGATAGCAGGAGATAGCGCTATCTTAGCATACGCTGATACAATTAATACCCCTACAACTCCTAAATATAGAACCTATACTAACAGCTCTAATACTTTTATTACAGAGACGGGTACGGTAGCAGGAGCGATTGGGAGAAATTTTATTGTAAGGACTTCTCCTACGAAACGAGAAGCGATCGTTGGGTATGTTGATAATGCAGCCTCAGGCGTTTTACGCGTGATGTGTTTTGATGGTACTGCCTGGACGAACGATTGGTCAGTTACTGTTGGGGGAAGTGGTACCACCAGAAGATTTGATATTGCCTATGAAACAAATTCTGGTGATGTCTTAGTTTTATATTCTACAAATGCTGGTACAAATGAATTAGACTATAGAACTAAAGCTGGTTCTTTGGGTTGCGGTAGTGCTAATTGGGTCGATCAACCAGCCTTTGATTCTCCAGGAACGACCGGGGTTGTACAATGGGTAAAGATGGCTTGGGATAGAAGGCCTAGTTTAAATTTGATAAGCGCTATTTGGGCAGATGCTAATGCCCATTTACAAGGTGCAATGTGGAGTGATATTGGTTGGACACAACGGACAACAGCTATGGAGACTTCCTTGGAGGTTGTTGCTGTAGCACAAGACGTTGATGATTTTGATGTAGAGTTCGAATCAACCTCAGGAGACGTTTTAGTAGTTTGGGCAAATTCGGCGGGGGATAATGGTACTAATGGGATACGGTATATGACTTGTCCGGGAGGCATAGCTACTTGTACGTGGGGTCCAGTTACGACTCCTCCTACTTTCAGAGATGATGCTCATAATCTTGATATATCGGCCAATCCTAACGATGATCAAATTATTTTTGCTTCAATTGGTGACGATGGAAATGATCTGCAGGTAGGTCGCTGGGATGGAACAGCGTGGGCTAATGTAGCAAATAAGGATAATTCATCACAGTCACCAGTAGCAGGCAGCAAAAACGTTGCCACTGGATGGGTGATATCGGGAGCAACAACAAGAGGAATTGTAGTATATCACGATTCTGTAACCACAGGGGCTATTAGATATGTTCATATGACACCAGGCGCTACGCCAACTTGGAGCTCCACCCAGACTGGTAATCCCGCGCCAACAATGGGCACAACACAGCGCTGGTATGACATTCAGATGGATCCTGTAAATAAGGATACTCTTATGTTAACCGCTTCCAATACTGTTTTTGACCTTTTTGCTAAAAGATTAGTTATGTCTGCTACTCCAGCATTTACATGGACTGATGCAAACTCAGGTGTGGTTTTAGAGACTGATTTAGGTCAAGCGACCGCCGGACCATTTGGTTTTGCTTATTGGAGGAATCCGTGATGAAGAAGTCTTGAGAGCAAACAATTCTTGACATGAACTCATTTTATACTGTACAGTTCATATAGATATTTTTAATTAGATTTATATAAAGATTAAAAATGCGATAAGGTTTTTATGATGGCATCATCCGATACCATCATATCGAATGATATGAAGAAAAGAAAAATTATAAAAGGATCTCCCAAGTCAAAAAATACATTGCTGTCAGTTTCTCTGGCCATTATAGCACCTATCACCACACTGTCATTATCAAGCTTCTTTGTTCATGCAAAAGAAAAAATAACTATCAGTGAATTTTCTGTTTCTAGCGCTCCAGCAGATATTACCCATGGTGTCCCGATGGTAACATATGGTTTACGTTATTTGACACATACAAGATTGGCAAAATTACTCCCAACGCTGATATCACAGAGTTTATGATTACTGCTAGTAATAGTGGTCCTTATGGTATAACAAACGGACCTGATGGTAATATTTGGTATACATTATATGGAAAAGGGCAAAACATGATTGGTCGGATAACTCCTAGTGGAGTATTTCAAGACTTCCCAATCCCCCTAAGAGATCCTAATGTTGAACCTGTTGATATAACGACAGGACCTGATGGAAATATTTGGTTTACGGAATCCAATCCACACAGCCATACCTTAAGTTTGCGTTTCAGAATTAAATTTTTCATCAAATAACAGTTATATGAAATGGAAGTTTACTCAACACCACTTTTTATGTACTATGTTTATATATTACAAAGTGAACTAAATAGTGAACTATATACAGGATCCTCTAATGATTTAAAGAAGCGTTTTCAGGAGCATAATGATGGTAAAGTAACATCTACAAAGCGGTACAAACCATGGAAGTTAATTTATTATGAGGCGTATCAAACAGAAAAACTAGCTAGAATAAGAGAAAAAAGATTAAAATACAATGGTAACGCAATGAGGGAGTTAAAAAAAAGAATTGGATTAATTAAAGGATCTACGAGTTTACCCCGCACCACTTTTAAAGTGTCAAAAAGTGGTGCGGGGTTTACTTTTATCGAGCTAATTTTGTACATCAGTATCGTTACCATTATGCTTTCTGCTATTATTCCATTTGCCTGGAGCATCATAGGAAGTGGAGCAAAAAGCGCTACCGAGCAAGAAGTATTCTCACAAGCGCGCTATGTTAGTGAAAGAATAAAGTATGAAATAAGACAGGCTAGCGGCATAACAAATGTCAGCGCGACGAGTGTTTCGCTCACTAATTTTTCCCCAGACACCACTACTGTAATTGATTTGTTTTCTGAAAAAGCACGAATTAACAAAAATGGTACAGGAGCTGTGAACTTAAATTCAGACGATACTAAAGTAACAGATTTAACCTTTACCGACTATACTTCAACTGATAACAAAACCAAACACATAGGCTTTATATTAACTATTGAGCAAGCAGGATCTTCACAAAGACAGGAGTTTAAAGAGACAGTTACATTTAGGTCAAGTGCGGAGGTAAGAAGTAATTGATAAATACACAAGCACAAAATTACAAATAACAAAGTAAATTACAAATTCAAAATTACAAATCTCAAATAAATTAAAATGTTCCAAAAACAAAATTCAAAAAAGTACGATCTTGAGGATAGAACTTTAGAATTTGGCAAAAGAATTATTAGGCTAGCTAAAGCATTGCCAAAAAATTCAATTAACTTTAATTTAATTGATCAAGTTATTCGGTCAGGACTTCAATGGGCGCTAACTATCGAGAAGCAAATGAAACAGAAACAAAGAAAGATTTTTTGTTCAGAGCTAGAATTTGCAGAAAAGAAGGTAAGGAAACTATTTATTGGTTGAGTTTAATTATTGAAGCAAATCCGGAGTTTGCAGAAAGAATAAAACCATTACTACAAGAAACATTAGAGCTAGTAAAAATATTTGCTGCAATTATAGAAAAGTCTAAAGGTTTTTGAATTTGAATATTTGTAATTTTGATATTATTTGGAGCTAGAGATTTTGAATTTGGAATTTATTAGATAGAAAAAGAAGATATAATGTTCTAATATTTGAGATTTTATTATGCAAAGAGGTTACATAGCACTGCTTACAGTTTTTATTGTCATGGTTGTTGTTGTAACATCTGCATCAACTGTTGCACTTCTTTCAATTGGCGAGGCTCAATCTGGATTTTCCCTATTTAAAGGCGAAGATACTTTAACTTTTGTTGAAGGCTGTATGGAAGATGCATTACTTAAAACAAGAGCCAGTCCTACATTCGGTGACCCTGTTGGGACACTAGTTAATATCACAAGACCTGAAGGAACGTGTTCTGTAACTGTTAATTCAAAAGTAGCAAACACATGGACAATGACAGTAACAACAAACGGCGCAACACCACATAAACGAAGTATACAAGTAGTATTTGATAGACTTCCTACTGGTATTACATTAACAAGTTGGAAAGAGATATAATGATTAAGTATGTTCGAAAGAAAAAAAACTATTCTCTTTATCACAAGATCTAAAATAAAAATTTCTAACGTTACCCTGGAAAATAAACCTACAGAAGATATAATTGCCACAGTTGATTGGACACCAGATACTCTGGTTGATGTTTTACTTAAGTATAAAAAAAATATTAGAGATCCAGCAAGAATACTTTTAGGCGAGGACTTTGTTTATACAGTTAACCTAACTATGCTTTCCTCCTCGGCATCTCGAGATTATATAAAAAGAAAAGGTCAAGAACTTATTCCGGAAAATCTTGACGAGACCATATGGGATTTTAAAGAAATCGCAAAACTAATACCCTCCCTTAGCAAATCGCCAACGACAACAATACAGGTGGTTGCTGTAGTTAAAACTTTGTTTGAAGCATTAAGTAAATCAATTACAAAAGCAGAATTGCAAGTTGAGGCAATAGAACCTTTGTCGTATGCTTTAGCTCGCTTTACCAAAAGAAAAGACCAACCTTTCCTTTTTGTCTATGTAGATACGGAAATACTCTTAACTCTTGTTCAAAAAGAGATGGTTTTGGCAACACAACGACTAAATGTCCTTGATCCAAAAGACATAAATCAATTTATTATATTTGCAAAAGAGAAGTTTTTGTCAGAACCCCAAAACATAGTTTTTTGTGGAAATACCAAAAATATTGATTTAAAAGAATACCAAAATCTAAGCGTTAAAGCCGTAATCCAAGACATAAGTCCTGCAATATCTTTGTCTTATAAAGAGGACATTAAAGGCAAAGACAAAGATGTGTTAAATTTAGGATTATTAAAAATCTTGCACAAAGATAAAAATGAAATTCCAAACAACCTACAGGCTAAAGCTTCTATACAAAAACATCATTCCCTAAATATAGCTATAATTGTAACGGGTTGTTTTACAATCTTAGGAATTTTTGCTGGTTTGCTTATATACAATAACAATATGTCACTAAAAAACAATAAGTTATCTCCTACTCCCGAGTCTCTACCAACACTTTCTAAAACACCATTGGTAACACCAACTGCAAAAATAGATCTTTCCAAGAATACAATTACAATACTCAATGGAACTGGCAGGGCAAAAGAAGCAACAAGGGCAGAGAGTCTTTTAAAAGATAATGGCTTTAATGTAATAAAAACTGGAAACGCAGATAATTTTAATTACGAAAAAACCGAAGTTCATTTTAAAGAAAAAGTTCCAAATGGTCTCATTCTGCTACTTGACAAGTCCCTAAAAACTCTATACGATTTTTCTATAGTAGGCACAAAATTAGAAGAAAAAGAAGATACTGATATCTTAATTATTATAGGTAAAAGTATCAAGGAGTAAATGGTGAGCTTATTAAAAAATTATAAACAAAAAGGTTTTATCACGTTTGGTTTACTACGGTTTGGTTTACACAAACGTAGTCTACACGAAGGTGGTTTTACTCTCATCGAGCTTTTAATAGTTATTACGATAATCGCTACATTAGCAGTTACAGTCTTTGTGGCTCTTAATCCGGCACAAAGACTCAAAGATGCAAAAGACGCAAGAAGAACCTCGGATGTGGATACAATTCTTACTGCAATACATGCTTATATTGTTGACAATAAAGGTAATTACCCAACCGGATTAAGCGCGGGTATGGTAGAAAAACAATTGGGGACATCTACTGGTGTTCCAACCTGCGTAATTTCAACAGGCGGCTGCAGCGTAGCTGCAGCGGCAGATTGTGTAAACTTAACTACACCGTTAAATAAGTATCTTAAATCAATGCCTGTTAGTCCTGATTCTGGCTCAATAACATATTCACCTGCTACTACAGGTTATAGTGTAATAGTTGATGCAAATGGGATCGTAACTATTAGAGCTTGCGGAACCGAAGGCGCCATACCTATTGCAGCCTCAAGGTAAAATAATATAAATCAACCTAACGAGAAGTTTTACTTATTGCTTGCAATAGCATTCCAAATGTCATTATATTTTCCTTCATATCCTAATGCCCAAATTGCAATACCGCCTAAATTATTTTCTTTTACATAATCCATTTTTGCTACTATTGATTGTTTGTCTTCATAATAGATCTGCTTTATTGCTCCACTCTGCGTATACACAAGCCAAGGCGACTTGGCTTTTTCGTCCCAATGCTTAACAACATCATCCCTGTTGTCTATCAGTTCTCTTACTCTTTTATAAGTTGCTAAAGCACCACTATTAGAAACTACAGTGCTTTTATGTTTTCTATTTACAGTCTCCCACTCGTAACCATAAAATGGCACAGCAAGAATTACCTTATCCATTGGCACGCGACCAACAAGAGAATTAATAGATCGTTTAATGCTATGTTCGTTTGACTCTGAACCCAAAGGAGCGACCGGACCAGCGACTAAAGAAGAAGGTGTGCGATAGTCATACGCCATAACAATTATTTGATCTGCCAACTCCCCCATCTTAACCATATCATACGCTTTATCAGATAACATTACAGTTGCATTTACATCAAGGCTAAGTAAATATTTTGGGTTTTCATTTTTAAGCGTTGTCGAAACATATTGCAAAAAGTCAGTCATATATCTAACTGTTGGAAAATTAGAATCGGTAAAGTATTCAAAATCAAGATTTATGCCGTCCAACTCATACTTTTTTAAAATATCAAGTGCATATTTTGTAAATCGATTGGTTGATGTAGAATTACTTATTAGTTTATCTATGCTTTCGTTGTCAAACATTTTAAAAGCAACTAACATTTTAGTTTTGCTTTCTTGAGCCTCATTTTTAAGACGAGTAAAATAGGGAGATGTAAAATAGAGCCACTCATAAGTTGGTTCATTTTTCTCATTAAACATAATTACTTCGCCATTATCGTTTACTCCAATGCCAAAATAAATTATTTGAGTCATTGCATTTGTATTAACTTTAATGTTTTGCGCAACCATCCAAGAAGGTAGAAAGCCAATTACATGTCGGGCATTTGTTTCCAAAGATTCATTAAAGTACCTATTAGTACTCTCTGGCAATGCTTCTTTTCTTACTTCTTGAACTGGAGATATTAAAGTAGAATCATTAATTTTATCTGCACTAACTAAGTAGACTCCGCCAAATATAACAAAGAAAAAGCTTGTTGTAATTAAATCTATCGCTATAATGTTTTTTTTAATAATGTCCTTAATTCTAAATAAAAATGATGATTTTTTGGACTTAATAAATGTTTCATTGAGATTAACCGAATCATTTAAGTTCTCGGATTTATTTACCATAAATTTATTATAATTGATTCTAAGCACTTCAATCAATGAGTACGAATAATTTAGAGGATATAAGAAGACTAGCTCTGTTGGCGTTTTTTAGCTTCTAGCGCCTCCAATATGCTTTTAATTTTATCAACTATAGTATCAGGAGTATTTGCGACTTTCTCAAGATACGCTTCTGCGCCAAATTCTAGTCCCTGTTTGACTATAATATCTTGATCCAAATTTGTAAGAAGCAACACTGGAACATTCTTTTTAAAACTATCCCCTTTTATTGCTTTTAATACATGTAAGCCATTAATATCTGGAAGAACAATATCTAAAACTACCATATCATAAGTATTATTATGAAACGCGTCGAGACCTTGCCCACCGGTAGGAAAACCGTCAACAATAAACCCAGAAGATTCTAGCTCCTCTTTATAAATTTCCCTTATGTAGTCCTCATCCTCAATAAGCAATATTTTTTTATTCATTCCGTATTACTCTCTACAATATTAATTTAGTGTAGAAAACAAAAGTTGTCAACACCTTTAGTCAAAAAGCATCAATTGGCACATTTTTGTAATGAATTTTTGTAGAGATTTTTGCTCTATCTGCCTTATCCTCTCGGCTGATACTTTATATTTTTTGCCAATAGTCTTAAGTGTTGCATCTTTGAGTCTTTTTATTAATATGTCTTTTTCTTTTTTATCTAATTCTTTTGCGTTTTTAATTATTGTAATAAAGTATTTCGCAGTTTGACTACTCATCAGCACAAAAATAATTTTGCAACTTATTATATCCTTTCCCGTCCAAAATGCAAAATAAGTCTTGCCACATTAAAATGATTTTAATTGACGTAAAATACCTGAAGGGCGTAGGGGATAAGTAGGCTATATTACGCTCATGCACCAGGATACTCCTTGAGGATCAGGGATTTTCTGGCATTCTTTTTTTGCCACATCTTTACTTTTATCCCAATCTAAAATGCCATTGCCAACTTGCTTAAAACAACTTTCTCTATTTTGAGGATCAGTGATCCCACAAAAATCAATCATTTTTTGCATATTTCCTACAAAACGATAAGATAGAGAAGACACAACGCCCGTAACACAAATATCTTTAAAATTCTCCGAGGGCATAAGATCGCAATCTTTTTTCATAATTTCCAAAGATCGCGTAAAGCCAACTTGATTTGTGCCTATGGTTCTAAAACACCTGTCTTGATAAAATGTTGGGACTTGCAGACAAAGATCCGCAACTTTTTTCCAATCCTGGTTGGAAATAATAGAAAAATAAGAACTTTGATATTGCCAGCAAACAGATTGATATTTTTCCTCTATTACATTGCATGGATAAAATGGATCATCTTTCTTAATATAAATACTGGCATGGTCAAAAGAGGTAGAGGAGGAAGAGTTTTCCATAAATACTCCTGTATAGCATCTTTCCTTGTGCTTTTGATCTGGAAGCGTGTCACAAAGTTTTAAAGACTCAAAAAGCTCCATCTCTGTCACAAACATTGCCGCGTGTCCCAAGCCATGAAAGCACTCGTTAAATTCTAGGGGGCTTTGATAATCGCTTTGTTTCCCGCAAATTTTGGCAAAATTAGTATTAGCATTCTTTTTTAGGTAAGCCTCTAACGTTCCGTGGTAACATCCTCCGTGACAGGTGGAATCACACTGTAGGTAAACTTTGGCAATACTACTTTGCTTTTCATATTCCAAGCGGGATAAGTAATGAGTCATCTCGTGACACCTTGCATAAACCTCAGGATATTCTTCATTTTCTTTAAAAACTTTCAGTGCCTGAACTAAACCGAATTGACTATACAACACATCCGCAGCCTTTTTATAGCATCCATCCCGCCCATCAGTCTCAAAACACTTTTTTAACTGACTTCTGACGTATAAATTAATATCTTCCGTAGCTTGCTTTGGGGTAAAATTAATTTGTACCTGCCTACTATATTCTTTAATGAGCCTATCTACATTTTGTAGACATTCCTTATTTCCTTCAAACGCATTGCAAATTTCTTTTGATTTTTCAGACCACCCAGGTATCTCTTGGAAAACCAGTTCTCCTGCGGCAGATTTTGCGCATTTATTAATATATTCCTGTACCTCCATTTTTTGGCAGCCCGCAATTATTTGGCTAACATCTCCTGACGATGCAAGAGAAAAACCTAACGCGTCAAAACAAGCCTCTTTGAAAGGTTTTGATTGTGAGGAAAGGCAAATCCCAATCACTTCATTAAATCCCATATTAAACCTACTCATTAAAAGCGAGGGCTGGTTTCTGCCGCAGGAAAATGAGTATGCATAACCAAACTCTTTTTCCATCTGGTTACAGGGGTAGAGAGGATCTTCTTTTTTGAAAAACGTCAACGGAGCAGACCTTACAAATTCCATAAATACGCCGTCAAAGCAATATTCATTACCTGTTGTCAACTTTCTACAGGAAGAAAGCGCCTTTTTTAAATCGGATGTTGAGTAATAGCTTGCAACGCCATGTCCAATTCCGTGGATACAGCTTGCAACCGGACCTTCAATGCCTCCTCCGGCTTGAGAGCTTAATTTCAAACAGGCATCCTTGGCATCAAGCAAATAGTCCAGATTTTTGGCAAAAGCCTTGTCTAAAAAGCCATGATAACAACCGAACGCAAACTGGGCAGAGCAATCTTTAATGCCATCAAATCCCTTTTCTTCATAAAGTAAAATGCCGGAAAGGTGGGCCAAATCATGAATATTGCCCGATGAGCCTCCCTCACCCTTAAAAACATCTTTTATAAATTGCCAACTATCAGAAGCGCTACTTTGAGCAATCCTCTTAAGCTCCTTAGCTTGAATATCGTAAGAGAGTTTTTTGAAATCTTCTTTGTTAGGTAACTGTTTTTGTTGACTCAATATACGTTTTGAATTGAATAATTTTTTGATTTGATTAAATAGACTATTAACTACGTCCTTAAGCTTTACAATAAAAGCATTTGGGGCAGGCTTTGCTTCCTTTTGTGAGTCTTTTGTGGCAGAACTATCTTCTTCAGTGACTGCTATAACCCCTCTCATGTGGGGAAAAATGTGGTCATGAAATTTCCATTCTCCCACTCTTTTAGGCTTAAATCCCCAAGATTCTCCAGGCTTAATTGGTCTTCTGGGGTCAAACTCGGGATATAGCTGATGAGTCGGATGGGTATTGCTGGCAGGCCATCTTGACTCTTTATCTTTATTTACAAAAATTACGCTTGAGTTTAGATCAATCGTTATCTGGTTGGGGTTAAAACCATCAGGCGTCATCTCTACAACCGCAACTTCTGAATGAGCAAAAACATTCTTAGGTGCAAAAAAAGTTACAAGAATTAAAAATAGTAAGAATAACCTTAACATGTTTATAATTATACTATAAAAAATTATGTAGAGGAGAGCTTAAGGATTTAGCGAACAAGGTTGTCTACCGATAAGCGCGGCCCAAATGTTCTGCAGTAATCCAGGATCGCAGGTGGAAACACCTTGCACCGGAGTTGAGTAGGCAGGTGTACCGTAGGCAGGAGTACCATAGGTTGGTGTTCCGTAGGCAGGAGTACCATAGGTTGGTGTTCCGTAGGCAGGAGTACCATAGGTTGGTGTTCCGTAGGCAGGAGTACCATAGGTTGGTGTTCCGTAGGCAGGAGTACCATAGGTTGGTGTTCCGTATGTTGGAGTACCATAGGTTGGCGAAGGGTAAGAATAACTAGTTCCAGGGGTTGGGTAAGCATAACCCGTAGATGGAGAGGGATAAGAATATCCTGTTCCAGGGGTTGGGTAAGCATAACCCGTAGATGGAGAGGGATAAGAATATCCTGTTCCAGGGGTTGGGTAAGCATAACCCGTAGATGGAGAGGGATAAGAATATCCTGTTCCAGGGGTTGGGTATGGATAAGCAGTTGTTGTTCCCGGTGTAGGATAGGAATAAGGCGTTGGATAAGAAGGAGTGGTGTAATTTGGGTTTGACGGTGTGTAATAAGTTGGCGTGGTGTACGTCATCGGAGTTGGATAGTAATATGTTGGGGGTGAGGTATAAGTTGAGGTTGGCGATGTATAACCGCTCCCGGGCGTGTAGTAAGGAGATGTATAAGTGCCGCCAGGCGTATAGTAGGAAGGCGAGTAGTAAGTAGGCGTTGAGTAGTTTGGAGTTGTGTATGGAGTGTAATAGGTAGGGCTGGTATAAGTTGATCCCGGAGGAGGAGTGTAATAGGTAGGCGTTGAGTAAGGAGTGTAATAGGTAGGCGTGTAGTAAGGCGGAGGGGTGTAATAAGTTGGCGTTAAATAGCCGACTGGAGTGAAATAACCACAATCAATAGCATCTCCAATTAGCTTACAACCATCAGAAGGAGAGGTATATGGAGGAGGAGTTGTATATTTAGGAGGAGTGGGATATTGACCGGGTGTGTAATAAGTTGGCGTTGTGTAATGAGGTGGCGGTGTGTAATAATTAGGAGTTGTGTAATCTGAACCTGGAGGAGGAGTGTAATAAGTGGGAGTTGTATATGTAGGAGGTGTGAAGTAAATAGGAGTTGTATAGCCGCCACCGGTGTAAGGCGTGTAATATTGAGGAGTTACATATGGCGGAGGCGTTGAATAAGAAGGCGTTGTGTAATTAGATCCAATAGGAGGTGTGTAGTAATAAGGCGTCATGTATGGAGGAGGAGTATAGTAGTAAGGAGTTGTATAGTCACTTCCTATAGGAGGAGTATAGTAAGTGGGAGTTGAATAAGTCGGAGTCGGGTATTCACCACTTGGTGTAGAATAATTGCTCCAAGGCGTGTAGTAATTAGGCGTTGTGTAATTCGATCCTATAGGAGGAGTATAGTAGCTTGGGGTAGAGTATGTGCCAGGCGTATAGTATTGAGGCGTAGTATAAGTAGAGCCAACTGGTGGAGTGTAGTAGATTGGCGTTGTGTAGAAATTGGTTGTTGGCGGAGTAGTATAGATAACATTTGCAGGAGGAGTGTAGTAAGTATTTGGGATATAAATACCGACTGGTTCTGGTGCCTTAGAATCAAACCCCTCGCATTTACCAGGATTTGCTTTACAGTAGTCATAGCAAGAACCTGGTGAGTCACAGTTGCCCATCTCCGGCTTTGGTTCAAACTTGACCTCTGTTCCAGGGGTATAATAGAGGTAAGGCGTGTAGTCGCCGGTTGGTCTTGAAGCACTTGCGTCAAAACCCGTACAAGTACCAGGATTTGCTTTACAGTAGTCATAACATTCACCCGGAGTTATGCAATTGCCCATTTCGGGCCTTGGTTCAAAATGTCCAGATGGAACTTCTGTCGAGATGCCAATCGGTGGTGTGGCTTGACAAGTAGAACCGTCCCAATATTGAAAACTGCTTATACACTCTACTGCCGGTCTTATATCCGATATTGCCGTACAGACACCGCCTGGCCCGTGAGTTTCCCCGGCAGGGCACGTTATGGGAACATAAAAACCACTTGATCCTGGAGCATAGCTTCGGCAGTCATTAGGATTCTGTTCGCAGTAGGTTCGGCAAGCTGTTTCAGTAGTGCATCCGCCTGGGCCAGTATAGGCTCCGCCTGTCGGTGGATAAGTATTACAAAGCGCAAAATTAGCTGGATCCGAACAGAAAGCTTGGCAAGTCCCAGGAGTCTGACATCCGCCAGGGCCCTCAACAACTCTTCCGCCCAAAAGTCCTACCTGATCCGCAAAACTACTGCATTTATCAGTGTTTGCAGGATTATCGCAGAAAGTGGAACAAGAGGCGGCCGAATCACAACCCAGAACTTCTTTAGCGATGGTTAAGTATTCAGGCTTATCCGGCTCCTCAACATAGCCTCCCGGAATATCACTCCTTTTTGCAAACGCACTACACGCATCAAAATTGGCTTCCTGTGAACAAAAATTCATACAGTCATCCCGGGAATTACATCCCAACTCACTTTGGGCATCCTGATAAAATTCATCCGTGGCATAGACTGTTACATCATCCTTATAAAAACCGTTTTTCTTGGCAAAGCTCGCACAGCTGTTATAATTAACAGGATCTTCGCAGTAATTACTGCATGATTCCAAAGTAGTACATCCGCCCAATTCTTTTACAGGAAAGGTAAGATTAAGACTTCCTCCAGTAGCTGTAGTTGGTTGGATTGTTGGGCTTTGTGAAAAAACAGAAGTTGTTGCAAGAAATAATATAAACATTGCAGCCAATGCCAGAAGTAATGTTCTGATAGGATTTGATATTAAAATTTTATTTATTATCATTATTTTGCAATAACGAACGGATTTTTATAAGCTTCAAACGGATTAACATATTGCGTTTTTTTGTCAAAAGGATTTTTATATTCTGTTTTTAGGGAAACTTTTGGTTCTTTTTGAAGGAAGGGTATGCTCTTAAGAGGAAAAGGATCTTTGATAATTCCAAAACGAACTAGCCCAACATAAATCAGCCCGATGGAAAGTAAAAATAATGGTAGCCCAATAAGTACTCTCTTGTTTTTAAGAAATGATACTGCCAATATTATTCTATTTTGATTATTCACTTTTCTACCTATATTATTTATAGACACATCCTGTGATCTTTGTCAAGAACCTATAGTATTTCTACGGTATTATTTAAAAACTTAAAGAATTTAGACCGGATAGACATTGGTTGTTAAATGGCTGCTCAATTTTTTGGCAAAGCGATTGTTTTTGTCTTACATCAATTGGGTCCGAGACAATTTGCCCAATTACTCTCTGGTAACACTCATTCTTTAAATGCGGGGGAACATTTTGGCAGATAAATATGGCTTGGTCTCTTCCTCCAACAGAGTAAAATGACCCAGCATTTACTACCAGGCAGTTATCGTACCAGTCGGTTCCTGCATCTTGGCAAAGCCTAAATGATTTGGCAGGATCACCAAGAGTTAAGGGATGGATTTGTCTTGCCACATTGTCCATGCACCATGCAACATATTCCGAGTTTTCAACTTCCTGGCAAAGCTCTGAAGTCTTAACCATATCTCCTTTATTCATTTGATAAATCCTTGCCGCTTGGTTTAGCCAACATCCTCTTTGATATTTTTCTCCAAAATAGTTACAGGGAAAATACGGATCATCAGACAGCCAATTTCTTACGACTTCTTTATTAGTACCCCAGTCGTGCACTCCGAAAAGGTTTTCCATAAAAGTACCATTATGGCACGATGATAATGCCTCTGGAAATTCCGTTTCTTTTTCATAGATCGAATCACATGTTTCTAGTGCTTTGGGTAAATCGTAATTCCACATAGCCATGATTGCATGTCCTGCGGCATGAACGCACTGAAAATATCTAACGGGAGACGCTTTGCATTTATCCGTCATTTTTTTGATCGCTTCAAAACCCTCATCAGATGCTGCTTCAATTATGGTTCCGTGATAACAAGCATATAGAAAATAATCTTTGCATTTTAGGATGGAATCCGCGCCATATTTTCTATAAGCATAAAAACCAATTTGATGCACAACCAAATGACCCTCTCCTGTGTGTGGCAAGGGAGAGTGTTCTAAAATTTCCAAAGCATCCTCCACATCAACTCTTTCAACCAACTTTCTCGCAGCTTTTAATCTTTTTTCTTGATTACTAGGATCTAAAATATCTACCATCTCTGGGACGTCTTTACGGTCAGCTAGAGATGTGGGGGCAGTAATTTTGGAAGGGGTATATGGAGCATATTTAGATAAAACAAGACCTGCTATTATTAGAACTACCATTAGTACTATTAAATTTAGGATTCTGCGGTAAGACTTCACGAGTCAAGATTAGCAGTTCTATTTTAAATTTGCAATACTTTGTTCTCGACCACATCGGTTATCACCTCACTTTCTAGGCAGACTATTTTACCTTAAAAGTATTACCGATGTATCTCAGCCTACTCAAATAAACAGCTAATTTCAAAAAATAATATCATAGAATCATACTTGCGAAAGTTAATTCCCCTGCAGTTGTTGGGCTTGATGCTGTGCCGGTAAATTTCAAACTTTTTGATGCAGTAGCTGTGAAAAAAAGAAACTCAAGCATCTTCACTCGCCTATTATTGAACGATTGGCATAGTAATTGATTACATATTCCTATCTGTGCTATTATACTGATATGAAAAGTTTAATTACCCAAGATCCAAATATTTTAGGCGGAAAGCCAATTATAGCAGGCACTAGGATGTCCGTTGAGTCAATATTAGAACTTCTTTCCTCTGGTATGGAAATGCAAGACATCCTCAAGGAATACCCGTTTTTAACAAGAAGGCAGATTCGAGCAGCAATTGAATATGCCGCAAAGATTATTAGAAAAGAAGAAAGCTATTTTTTTGATAAATCAAGTATAAAAATTCATGAAGTTTCTAGTAGACGTTAATATCCCTCAATCTGTTATTTCCCAACTTGAAAGAAATAACCATAACGTTCTTGATATTAAAAAGGTAAACTTAAAAGCTCCTGACACAAAATTGATACAAATCGCAATAGATGAAGAAAGAATTATTTTGACTCGTGATAAAGATTTTATTGCGCTTACACAATTCCCTAAATACCAAATTCCAATTATTGTTATTAGACTCACTAACCAAACGCCTCAACATATTTTAGAACACGTAAACGAACTACTTAACAATCAAGAAGAAGAAATACTTCAAAAATCGCTTACCATTATTAAAGAAGAATCTGCTGATTCGTATCCTTACTAAGAACAAAACGCTTTATAATCCTAAAATACACAAGAAACGTGCTATTATTGTAGTATGCTTGCTAAAGTCAATTCCTCTGCAGTTGTGGGGCTTGATGCAGTACCAGTTGAGGTAGAAGTAGATATTGCGTCAGGTTCCCTTCCATCCTTTACAATAGTAGGACTTCCAGATAAAGCAGTCGAAGAAGCAAAAGATAGAGTAAGATCAGCAATAAAAAATACTGGATGTGATTTTCCATCAAAAAGAATAACTGTTAATCTTGCCCCAGCAGATCTACCAAAAGAAGGCCCATCGTATGATTTACCGATTGCTCTTGGAATTATTATTGCATCAGAACAGCTAAAAACAGATATAACAGACTCTCTTTTTATGGGAGAATTATCTCTAGACGGGCGACTAAGACATACAAACGGTGTTTTACCACAAGTACTTCTTGCAAAACATAAAAAGCTAAAAAGAGTTTTTTTGCCTTTTGTTAATGCAAAAGAAGCAGGAATTTTAAAAGATATTGAAGTTTATCCAACCCCTAGTCTCCTTACGCTTTATCACCATTTACAGGGAATAAAAATAATAGAGAAACAAACCTATATAAACTTTAATAATGTTTTTCAAGATGAAACTTTTGACTTTGACATGCAAGATGTCAAAGGCCAAGAAAGAGCAAAACGAGCCTTAGAAATAGCAGCTGCTGGTTCTCACAACATTCTTCTAAAGGGGCCGCCGGGTGCTGGTAAAACACTTCTTGCGCGAACATTATCCTCCATCCTTCCAAGGCTCATCTTTAACGAAGCGCTTGAGGTAACAAAAATATATAGCATTTCTGGACTTTTGGGCAAAGAGTCTCTTGTTATCAAAAGACCATTTCGCTCTCCTCATCACACAACTTCTCATATTGGACTTATTGGCGGTGGAGCAATGCCAAAACCAGGGGAAATTTCGTTAGCCCACAGAGGTGTATTATTTTTGGATGAATTCCCAGAGTTTCCCCGCCATGTTTTAGAAGCTCTTCGACAACCTATGGAAGATGGAACAATCACTATCTCAAGGTCTTCTGGCAGAATAAATTTTCCAGCCAAATTTATGCTAATAGGAGCGCAGAATCCTTGTCCTTGTGGATATCTTGGAGACCTAAACCACGAATGCAAATGCACTTCATCCCAAATTATCCGATACCAAAAAAGAGTTTCAGGACCAATGCTTGATAGAATAGATATCCACTTGGATGTGCCAGCGGTAAAAGTAGATAAATTAACCAAGGAGTATAAAAATATCAAAATAGAAAGCTCAAGGGAAATTAGAAAAAGAGTGCAAAAAGCAAGAAACATTCAAACAAAGCGCTTTAAATCAGGCAACTGCCTAACCAAAATTTCATCTAATGCAGAAATGACAAATAAAGATATTAAGGTTTTTTGCGAGCTTTCTAATAAGTGTTTATCGTTCCTGCGTAAAGCGGTTGACAAAATGCATCTCTCAGCCCGCTCATACCATAGAGTAGTAAAACTTTCAAGAACTATTGCAGATTTAGAAGAAGCAAAAAATATAAGCCCTTCCCACATAGCCGAGGCTCTCCAATATCGTCCCCGCATGGCAACAATCTGATTTTTTGCAAAATCAAAGCGGAGTGATATACAATAAAAATAATGGAAAAAGGATTAACCTCTAACGAGGCACAAAAAAAACTAATCGACTATGGCAAAAACGAGATTGCCACGCAAGAAAATACAAATTATTTTAATCTTTTCTTAGCTCAATTTCCAACATTTATAAATGCAATTCTAGGAATTGCGGCACTTCTGTCTTTTATTATAGGAAGCCCTACAGATGGAATATTTATTCTAGCTATTCTTCTTATTAACGCTATCTTTGGGTTTGTCCAAGAATACAGAGCGGAAAAATCTCTAGACAAACTAAGGGGATATATAAAATCAGAGATTCGGGTCATAAGGGATGGAAAAGAAATACAAATTCCGACAACCGAACTTGTTCCGCAAGATATAGTGCTTCTTTCCGAAGGAGATCGTATTCCAGCAGATGGCAGACTTATTGCCAACAAAACTATAGAGGTAGACGAATCGATTCTTACTGGAGAATCGCTTCCTGTTGTTAAAAACCACAATGATTCTGTTTTCTTAGGAACATTGGTTACAAAAGGCACAAATAGACTTATTGTAGAAAAAACAGGTATGCAAACTTACTTTGGACAGATTGCCAAAACATTGTCTAGTGTTACAGCCGACAAAACACCGCTTGAGAAGCGTTTGGACTCTTTGGCAAAAACTTTATCCATTATTATTATTCTTGCCGCAGCGTTTATTATCCCTATTGGAATTTTTCAGGGAAAAGAGATTTTTCCAATTCTGCTTCTGGCTACTAGCATTGGCGTTGCTGCTATTCCGGAAGGGCTTCCAGCAGTTGTTACTATTGCCCTTGCTATTGGCACATTAAGAATGGCAAAAAAACGAGCAATCGTCCGCAAGATGTCAAGTGTTGAGACTCTTGGAGCAGTACAGATAATTTTAACCGATAAAACTGGGACGCTAACACAAAATACTATGCGGGTAAAAAAATTTTGGGTTGAAAAGAATCATGCTTTGCCTGACCTTCTTAATGCCTGTGTTTTTGGAAATACTGCATCATTAATCGAAAAAGCAGAAAAAAATGCATTCGATATAATTGGCGATAAAACAGATGGAGCCCTACTGCTTTTTGCAAATCGCATGGATAATTTAGAGAACATAAAGGATTCGGTAAGAATACTTGATGAGTACACTTTTGATCCACAAACAAAAACAATAACAACAATCTGGGAAAAAAATAATACAAAACACGTGTTTGTAAGAGGCGCGCCAGAGGTAGTACTTGAAAAGAGCAGGCTCAAAGAATCAGAAAAGAAAAATATTACAGAACTTTTTGAAGAATATGCAAAAGAAGGACTACGCGTTATTGGATTTGGAACAAAAACCTTGCCTATCGGCAGGCAGGTTCCCAATCATCTAAGGAGCATAAGACGAGAAGATGCCGAAAAAGATATTACGTTCTTGGGATTTGTCGGGATTTACGATCCCCCAAGAAAAGAGGCAAAACAAGCGGTAACAGAAGCTCGTCTGGCAGGCATTAGAACTATTATGGTGACAGGAGATAATCACCTAACAGCTCTCTCCATTGCCTCAGAAATTGGCCTTATAGAAAAAGACGAGGATGTGATAACAGGGGAAGAGATGGAAAAACTTCCAGATTTGGAATTAGAAAAATTAATTCTTAAAACTCGCATTTTTGCCCGTACAAAACCCGAAGACAAACTTAGGCTTGTATCTTTATTCAAAAAACAGGGTTATGTAGTAGGAGTAACCGGAGATGGGGTAAACGATGCTTTAGCTCTAAAACGATCGGATGTTGGCATTGCTATGGGCGAAAAGGGAACAGATGTTGCCAAGGAGGCAAGTGATATTGTCTTAACAGACGACAACTTTTATACTCTTGTTAAGGCAGTTGAGGAGGGAAGAACAATTTATGATAATATTCTAAAATCTATCACCTATTTACTCTCGGGAAATCTTTCCGAAATTGGCATTGTATTTTTTGCCACTCTATTTGGTATGCCAAACCCACTTCTTCCAACCCAAATCCTTTGGATCAATCTAGTAACCGATGGTATACCAGCACTAGCTCTTGCAAGCGATAATAAAGACCCGCATGTCTTAAAACGAAAACCCAGAAACCCCAACGCTCCGATACTTAGTAATCACCGTCTTGTTTTTATTTTAACTACCGGGTTTTCTCTTACTCTATTCCTTTTATTAACATTTAAACTAACCCTTAATGCCACAAATTCTGAAACTTTTTCAAGAACAGTTGTCTTTAATGTATTAATCTTGCTTCACATGGCAATTGCTTTTGTTGTTCGAGGAAATTCTATTTTTAAAATGAATAAATTTCTTGTAATAGGAGTATTAGTGACATTACTTTTGCAAGTTACAATAACCTTTACGCCATTCTTCCAAAACATTTTCCACTTGGGGTTTTAAATCAAAACACATCATCTATACACACCTTGACGATGTTCCACTTTGACTACAATAATTGTACTTGTCTTTGAATCAAATTGATAGACAATTCTATAATCACCGACTCTATACTTATAATAGTTTTTGAGTTCACCATGCAGTTTTTCTCCCTTAAGAGGATTTTCTTTTATTATATTAAAGGCTTTATCTATTTTATCCTGAATGGGGATTGGAAATTTTGAGACACTTTTGTTTGTTTTTTTAGGAACGTGAAATAATTTAGCGGGCATGTCTCTTCTTCCTTTGTTCTGCCTTACGTTTTGCCAGCTGTTTTTTGAACTCTTCAAGAGTTATATACTCGCCTCGTGCAATTTCTTCTTCAGCCTTACGAATATCATCCATGGAATTTTCGAGCGTATAAATTGTTTCCTCAAGAGAATCAAGATATTCAGGCGAAACAAGGGTAGCCTTAACTCTACCTCTTTTTGTTAAATCCACGCGAGTATATTCCTCGTTAACTTTGTCAACGAGTTTTAACAAATCACGCCTTGCTTGTGTAACAGGAATTACTTGTGTCATATTTGAAGTGTACACTCAAATGCTCACCGCGTCAAGATTGAAAATTTCTATATCAACTTCTGCTGATCTTTGTATTCCTCCACAAACTCCACCCCCAAGTGCTCGTAGGCTGATTTGCGGACTATTCCGATTATATCGGATATAACTTTAATTCAGGCATGGGGTAGTCTTTTTTATTTCGGGTTACCAACTGACAATCCTCAATAATTGCTGTTGCTGCGATTAGGACATCAATTGCAGGTAAAGTAATGCCTTTTTTCTTATATTCCCACCTAAATTTTCCAGCTAATTCAGCCGTTTCTTTAGTTACATTTTTTATCTCTACTAATTTATAAAACCTTTGTAGGAAAAATTTTGCCTGATCTTTGTTCCAACCAGCTCTCAGTTCTGTTATCGATAGAATCGAAGTTGCTAAATTTCCCTCATCAACTAGTTTCATTATAAGATTGACTGCTTTTTCTTTTTTCTTGAAAAAATCCATTAGGATATCACTATCTAATAAATAAGACGTCATATGCCCAAACGCTTTAGTCTTTTTTCATCAAGTCTACGCATTTTTCTAATATACGCAACAGAATCTTTTATGTCTGGAAATGCTGGTGGCCCCTCAAGAAGTTCTTTAAACGCTTTTTCTCTTTCTTCTTTTGTTATCTTTTCTGCTGCCGCATCTGAAAGGAATCTACTAATTCCACGCTTAGGAACACTTTTTTTAAGTTTCGTTACCAAATCATTTGGCAAAGAAATATTGATTCTTACATAATTACTTACACCATTCATAAAATATCTCCTACTACACAATCATTCTACACACTCCAATACACACTTGTCAAGCCCCTTATATTAATCTTTGCTGCTCTTTATTTTCCTCCACAAACCTCATCTCCAAATGTTCATAAGCTGATTTTGTGATGATTCTGCCTTTGTTTGTTCTTTTCAAAAAACCTATTTGCAGCAAGTAAGGCTCGATTACCTCCTCAATAGTCCCAATGTCCTCAGAAATACTTGCTGCAATTGTTTCGATGCCGACTGGCCCTCCACCGTGTTTTTCTATAATTGCTTTTATAAAACGTATGTCTGAATTGTCAAGCCCTAAGTGATCAACATCTAGCATTTTTAATGCTTCTCCAACTAACTCTTTTGTTATTTTCCCCTCTCCCCTAACTTGTACAAAATCCCGAGCACGCTTAAGAAGCTTTAGGGCAACTCTTGGAGTCCCTCTGGCTCTTTTGGCAATCTCTTTAATGCTTTCTTTATCTATTGGTACAGAAAGTTTTTTAGAGGCGTTAATAATAATTCCTTCTAATTCATTTGGTGTATAAAAGTTTAGTCTATGAACGACCCCAAACCTGTCTCTTAGAGGTGCAGATAAAAGACCAATTCTTGTTGTTGCGCCAATTATAGTAAATTGCACAAGGTCTAATCTTAAAGTCCTTGCAGATGGACCTTTCCCTAAAATAATATCTAATGCATAATCCTCCATTGCTGGATAAAGAGTTTCCTCAACCACTTTGTTAAGCCTATGAATTTCGTCGATAAATAATATATCTCCCTTTTCAAGATTTGTAAGAATGGATGCCAAATCCCCTGCCCTTTCGATGGCAGGGCCAGAAGTAACACGAATATTACTGCCCATTTCTTTGGCAATTAAGTGAGAAAGTGTTGTTTTTCCCAATCCCGGAGGCCCATACAATAAAATATGCTCTATTGACTCTTTCCTCTTTTTAGCAGCAGTAATCGTAATTCTTAATGATTCCTTAACTGTCTTTTGTCCGCGAAACTCGTCCCACGCTTTTGCGCGAAGGGAAGTAAACAAAACCTCTTCTTCAGGGCTTGTGTTTTCTAGAACCTCTTTCTTCCCCTTCTTATTTTTTGTTTTATCATCTTTCATAAGTCAAAGATTAAAAGTCAAAACTCAAAGGTACAAGTAGAAATTCAAAAGTGACTTTGTCATCCTGAGCGTGAGCGAAGAATCCCATCCGTTTTAGAACAACTAAAGGGGATTCTTCGTCGCCTTGCTCCTCAGAATGACATTACTTTTTACTTTTGAATTGTAATTTTGACTTTTGCATTTTGATTTTTGATTTTTCATTACTTCCCTAGCTCCTTCAGCGCCATTCTTATTTTCTCCTCTGTTGTCTTACCCTCTCCCCTGATAGATCTCACAGCTTCTAAAACTTCCCTACTGCTAAACCCAAAAGTTTTAAGCGCTGCAATTACTTCGCTATTTTCTTTTACATCTATTTTTGCTAAATCTAAATCTCCGATGCTTCCAAACTTAGTCTTAAGTTCAATTATTATTTTCTGAGCATTCTTTTTGCCCAATCGCGGAACAGAAGTGAAAAATGAAACATCATTTGTTATAATAGCCTGAATAATTTTCTCTCTATCTCCAATTGAGAAAATATTCATTGCGGTCTTGGGTCCAACTCCAGAAACACTAATAAGATTTTCAAAAAGTTTCAGGTCCAAAGAATCTAAAAAGCCAAAAAGCGAAATTGCATCCTCCCGAACATGAGTATAAACAAAAAGTTTGACTTTAGTATTTTTGCTTATGCTAGACAAAACGCCGTTTGCGACAACTACTTTATACCCCACTCCTCCAACGTCAATTACAATATATGGATCATCACGCGCTACTACTTCTCCATTCAAAAACCCAATCATAATTTTTCTCAGAAACCTCTATAGGTCTTTTCTGAACGTCGCTCAACTGCTAAAATAAAAAGTTCGCCTGTCTCAGATGCTCGATAGATAATACGAATGTCGCCTTTGCGAACACGAAAAACATCATTATGTCCTTTTAGTTTCTTTGTCTGTAATCCTTTGAAATTTTTATTTTTTAGTTGTTCAAGAGTCTCTTTTATTCTTTTTCGCTCTTTTCCACTTAACTTCTGCAGCAACTTGTTAATTTTATCCATGAACTAATTTATAAACGAGAGAGTAATTCTTTGATCGATACCCCACCTCGCCTAATTTTTGTAAAGTCAACAACCTCTTCCCATTCTTCCTCTTCAATTGGGGATATACGAAAGAGCGGCTTTGAGCGCCGCAGTACAATAAGACTCTTACCTTGTTCTACAAGACGCACATATTGCTCTAAGTTCTGTCTGAGTTCTTTAAGTCCTACAATATTGTTCATGCTTAAAGTTTAACTTAAGATAAACCTCTTGTCAATCTCTATTTGTAACATACAAGTACAATAAGACGGTGAATTTTGATCCGAAAACATTTGACCTTAATGTTTTTATCATACGGATCGTCGCGCTCAAAAACCCAATCATATTTTACACTTGTGATTATAGCATACGTTTTCCCATAACCAGACTTGATTTTTAAGCTCTTGAGTTATCCTAAAGCTATTTGCATGTCCTAGATAACCTAAATACGATTGCATTGATTGATTAAAATTCTCTGAACCAATATTCTCTTTTAACTTCTTGAACATCCTTCTTTTAGTTTTTGTTCTTGGCAATATATAATGAGGCAAAACAATATAGCCCAAAAAGTCAATTCCCCATTCTAGTTTACGAAAGATAATTTTGTCCGGATGAAGTTCAAGTTTTAGGTAATTCTTTAGGAGGAACAACTAGTGGCACACTCCCAATGTTTTCCGTAGGAGATTTTTGCGCTGACCACGCTAAATCTACGGAATCTACAGTTAAACCCCTAGAATCAAAATGTCCAACGCTTACGGGTCTGGGGATCAAATCTTTATTGATCTCTGTAATAAGTTTATGAAGTCCTTCCATCGCTCCAACATATTCTTGTATCCATTGTTCATCTGGCTTAGGGGGTTTTAAATCTTTCTCTTTTCCTTTAATCAACATCTGTTCTGCTTGTTGACGAAACAAATTTTTTCTCTGTTCTTCAAGCGATTGGCCTTTTTCTCCTCCTTCTTCCATATCTAAAAATAGAATAACATACTGCACAAAAAAAACAAGAGCTAAAATTGTAATCGTTCAGGATTTGACAAAGGTTTTGTCATTGCGATTCGTCAGCTGACGGAGAAGCAATCTCAAGAGATCGCCACGGCTACTTCGTAGCCTCGCGATGACAGCGTTTTGGAAACTCCTGAACGGTTACCTAAAATTGACCTTTTAAAAATCCTTTTAAGGCTCGCAAAAGATACTCTTGCATTAACCAATAAAAACCATCTTGAACTTCAGGAAATCCTTCAGGAAATAGGCAAGATGCTTGGAGGATGGAAAAAATCAATAAGACAATAAAGCAAGATTCTACCTCGGAACGAAACCCCAAGTTCGGATTGTGATTCTCTCGATTCAGATTCGAGTTGACATTCAAGTTGCCATCCGAGTTGAAGTTAGCATTAAGAACGTTGCCCTCGTTACGAGAACTCGGTATTTTTTGTCTTATACCATCTTTTTCACCATGTTTCGATTGCTCAAAACATTGTATTTTATTTGGAAGCATTCGCTTGAGGACGAAATCTTCGCAAGCCTAAGACAAGGAGTATCTTGCTCTTCCTTTGCAACTCTGTACGGTGTCCAAGACATGCTATACAGTTTATGAGGTATGGGTATAAGAAGTATGTAAAGCGTGTGTTAGAATTGTCGGGTCGAAACTTCGGCAGTTTGGAGGTGAAAAGGTATCAAACATGGACT
>Ga0213870_1000149_pt1 | contig 36920 bp, 34 predicted proteins | sample WICALVC2017_Meta_FD_160119 | JGI IMG/M metagenome (GOLD analysis project Ga0213870, IMG submission 160119) | Freshwater microbial communities from subterranean cave lake in Wind Cave National Park, South Dakota, United States - WICALVC2017 | ecosystem: Environmental > Aquatic > Deep subsurface >...
CCCCTACTCCCAGCTATACTATACAAGGAAAAATATTCAATGACGTCAATCGCAATACAAGAAGTACTGGAGATTCCAATTATACAGGCGCTATTACAATGACCATGTCTCCGTCTTCTGGCGTTTTTACCAATCCTGTTGGGAGCGGAAACTATTCATTCACCGGTCTTTCTGCCGGATCATACACGATAACTTTTTCAGGACCGTTGTCTGCGGGGTATCAATTCACTTATCCCCCTCTTGTTCTTGGCAATCGTTCTTTAGCTGTAACTGTAGGGTCAAGTTGCTCTGTACCTGCAGGCAGTGAAGGAGCGTGTTCGGCAGGAAATATTGCCACTCTTAATGCCGGTGTAACATCAAATCCTGGTTCTTGGTTTCAATCCACAGGTTTAGACATGAGATGGGATAGCGGATTTTCAGATAGCGTCCCTGTCAGCAAATTTGCTTCCCTCGATGGGACAGGAGGAATGCCTGGAATAATATTCTCAGGGCCAAACACACCTTCTTTTGGGGCAGGATCAGCAAGTTCAAAAAATTGGCAGGTTAGCGGGAATGATCCCAATAAATCCAACCGAGATGTTTTCACCGACACTCACAATCTCATACCAAGTTCTTATAGGTTCTTGCGCGAAACAGCTGAAAGCTCTGCAATTACTCTTAACAATATTTCTGATCAATGCGGGCAAGGCGGAATTGGAGATTGCAACCTTAGCGCAACAATTCCTAACGGAGTATATATTGCCCAAGGGGATCTTACGTTAAAAGGATCTGGTTTTACTTTCCCAGCAAACAAAAATTTCGTTATTCTTGTCAATGGAAAGTTGAATATTGAAGAAGAAATCAGTGTACCCATCGGATCTACAGTTATATTTTCAGCAGCATCGGACATAACAGTTGATAAAGCAATTGGAGAAAGTAGCCTTTCATCTACTGCTTCCAATATTGAAGGCACATATTCTTCGGATTCGGACTTTATTGCAGACGGAACTAATGATTGTGCGACTGGCGCAGATCTACGGCTGAATGTTGCGGGGTCTGTTATTGCAAATGCTGGAAGAAGTGGCGGAACGTTTAGAAACAGAAGGGATTTATGTGCAGATGCCTTATCCAACCCTTCGGTCACCTTTATTGAAAGACCTGACTTTATACTTAACTTCCCTTCTTTTGTCAGGCAAACAACACGAGCCTGGCAAGAAGTCGCCCCATAACAATCTTACTTGCTCCGCAGGATCTTAGTCCTCGCGTTCCGCCAGAGGCGGACAGGCGCAAGAGAGATATTATGGGACAAGCCCCGTGACGGAATAAATCCAGCACCTTTTTTCTGTGGGGTATTGAACCCACACGTAGAAAAAGAAACCACCAAACCCACGCAGCAAGCTGCGGGGTTTTAAAAAGGCGCTGGATAAACAAATTGACCAATAATCCAATTTCAAATATCAAACTTCAAATATCAAATTTCAAACAGCAATCAGGCATTTAACTATTTGACACGATCGTGGGCTATAGTTAAATGGCTAAATATATTTTTTGGCCTTCCAAGACCTGGCCTGGTAAGCTATTATTGGTCCTTCTTACATGTACAATTCTCTTTTTCTCTCAGACAAAAATCGCATGTTGCGTCATTAAAATACGTTTCTCCGTTGGGATATTTCAACGTGCTAGATGCGAAAATTGAAAAGGCATCCGAATCCCAAACGCGGGAGCTTGCGTGTTGCGCATTGAAGGAAACATTACAACAAGAGACTGTTTCGCTAAAATCAAACTCAATAAAATAACGGTTCTGAAAATCAGTTCCGCTAAAAAACTCCTGCATTGCTTTAAGCATTTGCCTTGTATCTTCATCTGTTGCAAGCTCTGCGACACTTTGGAGCTGATTGTCTAAATTTGTTCCCATCAATGTATCGTTAATTTTTTGCGTTCCCCAAACAAAAGAGTATCTTCCATTGTCCTGATATGCACGGTCTAAGTTTTCTTCTCCATTAAAAATGGACAAAAAATTTTTACCAGTCCCATTGGAAGGATCCAGAATATCTTTGACGCGGCGTTTCTGAATTTCTTTTTGAGCATTTGCCAAATGCGGGAAATACTTTGCATAGGCTTGCTTAGGTGCGTCAACCAAACCTATAAGCTTAGCTTCCGGTCGAGAGTCTCCTTTTACAAGGCCTACCAATTTATGGGGGCCAAACCAAACAAGTTGCGCTTCACTCCCTCCAATTTTCTGAACAATTTCTTGCGCGCAATCTTCAATTGGTGTTTGACGATCCCATGTCAAACCGGTTGAGATATTTGCTACTGTTGAGGATTCGCCAGCTTTCATTCCTGCGATCTGGACAAATGCAAAACTATTTCTTATCGCCTCTTCAACACCTACTTTTCTGTCAGGAGATAAAGGGAGTTCCTCTGCCGGCTTTCCTTTTTCCCAAATCCTATGCGCTTCTTCCCCCGCATTTGGCGCAGAGCGCATAATCATTTCCATTGGCTTTCCTATTCCGTATGATCTTTCTTTTGCTACTGGCATATAATTATTTCCTCCAGATAACTTCTTTTTTCTTTTCTTTGAAATTTGCAAAGCGGGCCATGGTAAAGAGGAGATCAGAGAGTCTGTTAAGATAAATAATTATATTATTATCAACTTGCCTTGAGGCGGTCGTTGGGTTTTTTTCTTTGTTATTTAATGCAACAATCTTTCTCTCCGCTCGTCGGCAAATCGCTCTTGCCAAATGTAAAAAGGATCCTGTCTTCCCTCCTCCCGGAAGAATAAAATTTTTCAAAGCAGGCATTTCTTCTGTCATCTCGTCTATGAAATTCTCAAACTCCTTCACTTGCTCTCTCAATTTTCCATTTTCCATTTTCCATTTCCCATTTTGTGGATTTGCCAACGCAGAACCAATATCCAACAAGTTATTTTGTATCTTAATTAATTCTCTTCTTGTCGCTTGTCGATTGTCGCTTGTCGCTATCACAACTCCGATTGCTGAGTTAAGCTCGTCAATCGTCCCATAAGCTTCAACTCGTAAATCAGATTTCAAGACTCTAAGTCCAGACATAAGAGATGTTTTTCCCTTGTCCCCTGTTCGTGTGTAAATAGCCATGCTAATAAATTAAAAATGAAAAATGACCCATTCGATTAACTCAGGGTAAAAAAATTTAAAAATTACCGAAGATTTCCAGAGGTTTAAACAAAAAATTCCAGCTCGGGAAACCTTCTTGTATGTAGTTTTCTGGATTTATCCCCCTTCGCTTTCAGCTTCGGAGGGATTCTGCTTTGCAGAACAGTAGCGGCTCTTCCATCGACTTCCCGCTTCGCCAAAGCTTCAGCGAGGCGAGTCACGATGTTTACCTACATACAGGCTTAAATAAATGAAAAATGAAAAATGAAAAATTCAAAATTTACTTTTAACTTTTCACTTTGAACTTTTAACTAACATTCTGAGTATCCGCATGCATAACATTTTTTACAACCTTCTTCATAAGCAAGTGATCCTCCTCCACATTCCGGGCAAAGATCATAAAGACTTGTTGCTGTATCTAAAAGAGCAGCTGATCTTCCATCTATTGCCAACTGCTGTATTTTAACAACTTCCGGCCCAGACTCAACAATCTTAGGAGCGGTTTGTCCATTGGGATGAGCATTGGTCAAACCATTCCCCACCCGACCATTTGCTAAGGGCTTATCCTCTACATTGCCATTAAGCGCGAATCCATAATGCATTGACAGAACTTTTGCTACTGCGTCAGGCAAAGAACGGACCCTATCTTTACCAAATCCAATGCTTCTTGCTCCCCCAATTCCAACAAGTTGTGCTACAACTTGCTTGATCCTCTCTCGTGGAGAGAGTCCATCAGTCAATCGAAGATTCAAAGATATCATGCGTCCTAGGGCATCTGCCATTGCCGCAACATCAGATCCTACTTTTCCAATAGTCATAAAGACCTCAAAAGGTTCTTGGTTGCCATTGTGATTTATGGTAATATATGTATGTCCAACTGGAGTTTCCATTTTGTAAGTTACTCCGGAAAGAGACATTGGACGAGGAGCAACTGGTTTTGGTTGAAATAAATTATTAACTTGCGCTGAGGCGGGCGTTGCAGCCTGCGCTGAGCTTGCCGAAGTGCCAACTCTGGATAGAACTCCCTCGCGCGATCCGTCTCTCATGTATGTGACACCTTTAAGACCCAAATCATATGCTGCCATGTAAAGCGTTTTTACATCCTCAACCGTATGGGAACTGGGAGCGTTCACTGTTTTAGAAATTGATGAATCTATATATTCCTGAGCAGCTGCCTGTACAGTTGCATGTTCCAAAGGTGTCAAATCATTTGCCGAAACAAAATAATCAGGCCTTGGAGTATTTCGATTTTGTTTCTTCCATTCTTCAAAGAGTGGATGGTACATCATGTGCTCCCCTGTTCTATCTTTTCTTTTGAAAGTAAATTCATAGACCGGCTCAATCCCCGAACTAACACCCGAGAGAAGAGAAGTTGTGCCAGTTGGGGCAATAGTCAACAAGACTGCGTTTCGAATTCCGTCTCTTGCAATTTTTTCCTGAATGGCTTGCGGCAAATTTTTAATGTGATAACCTTTAAGATATTTCTTTTTATTGAATTTAGGGAACGATCCTTTTTCTCTTGCTAAATCTGAGGATGCTTGATATGCATTGTCTCTTAAAGTCTCAAAGATTTTTCTGATTACAGGCATTGATTCTTTGGATCCATAACGGATTTTCATTTTAATTAATGCGTCTCCTATTCCCATTATTCCAAGTCCTGTCCGGCGGATGTCTTTTGCGCATTTTTCGTTTTCTTTGAAAAAATAATATGTTTGATCAATAACATTGTCCAAAAGCCTTAATGCAACCTTTACATCTTCGCCAAAACTAACATAATCAAATTTTTCATTCTTAACATAACTAGCCAAATTCATTGCTCCCAAATTGCAGACCGCCCAGGCCCCCAGAGGCTGTTCACCGCAGTTGCCGGTAACACAATGGCTGATATAAAAACAGTGGGTTGTGTCATAGACAGAGATATCCCACACATCTTCTTTTAACTGTGTTTTCTCTACTGATACAATTCTCATAAGCTCTGAGTCTGGTGATTTTCTTAATGCTTTATATTTAGCAATCTCTAATAGGTTATTTTGTTTCCTTGCGTGAGAAAGAGGAAATATTTTTGCAAAATTTACTGCATGATACCCATCTATACTTACGTCATACCGTACATAAGTCCTGTAATACTTTTTTCCATTTGGAAATTTAATATCTTCAGATTCACTTCTTCTAATAGTTGACTTGATGCCATAAAAACTCAGTAAATCAGAAACATCCTCAGCAATCTTACTATGTTTCGTTGTAAGAATAATTCTTCTTGAATTTTTGCTTACAAACCCATCTGAACTAAATAATCCATCTATAAATCCTTTGATAAAATCGCTTCCTGACTTCCAGACAGATGGCGGCAACCCTTTTTCTTTTTTATCAACGCCATAAAGAGAAGCAAGTTTTTCCGCAAACTCAAAAGACGTAACTTGTATAGTATAGGTGTTACCGCTTGCCTTTCTCAGATTACTTTTTACTCTTTTAAGCTTGTTTACTTGATTTTCTACTTGACTTGCCAAGGCCTTGTCTTCTTCTGAAAAAAGAAATCCGAATATCCATTCTTCTCTCTTTTTCAAATTAACTGCCATTTTTTCGTACTCATGGCTGTTATGCTGCCTACCAGGAAATGTGTTATTAATCGACAACAAAGGTTCAGGAGAAAAATTTCGCACATTACTTGGTCCCATAAAAGAATTTTTGTAAAGAGTTTGTACATCAATTTTGGCTTGTGATCCTCTTACTGAAATCCATCCGTCCCCATACAGCCAACCAAGCATGAATCCTTCTTCTTTTGAAAGAGTTTTCTCTACATCAATCTCTACATCAAATTGAACATTCTCTGCTTTTGGAAAAGGTAAAATATTACCACTCTGTAATTTGTCTGTCGTAACTTTACCAAATCCACCTCCTACCGTAAGTACCGGCCACTTGTGCTCAGCAGTTGAATAAACTTCTTTACCATTATTAAGAGTTATTTTATATAATTCTTTATTTCTGCCCGATAAAAAACATTTTGCATTAGACCATTTGCCATCCAGATTTTTTACTAAAAATTCCTGTTCTTCTAATTTTTCTATTGGAAATATGCCATTTTTCGTTAAGACCTTGGTACCTGCTCGTAGTGACGGATTTGTCGCAATTAAATTTTCAAAATAATAAGTATTTGATCTTTTGTTGGAGCGTTCCATGAAATGAAGTCCTGGTTCGGCACTTCTCCATGCGGCTGTGCAGATTAAATCCCAAAGATATTTTGCTTTTAGAGTTTTGTGAACTTTTACTTTACCTCCCAATTTCCTCCACTCATCTATTTCTCCATTCCATTTTAAGTCATAGCGGGGGTCATCAAGATCTGGATAAACCAAATCCCAATTTTTGTCTTTTTTGACTGCTTCCATAAAAGCGTCCGAGATACAAACTGAAAGATTTGCTCCGTTAATTTTGGAAAGATCCTGCTTGACTGTTATAAATTCTTCAATATCCGGATGCCAATCCCATAGCATGAGCATCGTTGCCCCACGTCTAGTTCCGCCCTGCTGAACTACATCATGGGTGGCATAGGAAAAAAGGCCAGCCCATGTAACAGGACCAGAAGATGTTCCATTGACTTTTTTAACTCTAGCTCCTCGAGGCCTAAGAGAAGAAAGGTTAAGACCCACCCCCCCGGAGCGAGATTGAATTTCGACCAATTGTTTTAGGGAGTCCAAAATTCCACCCCTGGAATCCTTTGGAGATGGGATAACAAAACAGTTGAAATATGTAACTTGGTATTTTGTTCCGGCACCTGAGAGAATTCTTCCTCCAGGAACAAATTTGAAATCCTTCATGACATCATAGAATTTTTTGGCCCAATATTTTCTTTTTGAAGGTTTTTCAGTTTGTGCGATCCCCCCCGCCACTCTCTTCCACATTTCTTCTGGTTTGTGTTCTAAAAGCTCCCCGTTTTTTCCTTTGAGGGCGTATCTGTCCAAAAATACTTTTTCCCTTATTCCATCAAACTTCATATTTATAACTAAATAACTGGTGGGTCTCTATTGTGTAACGTTAGTATTAATTCAAGTATAATGTTTCTAAGAACGTAAGGTTTTTTAACGCCCTCTTTAATTTCTTTTGAAGAAGATTCTTCTGATGTTATATCTGTACTAGTTTGATTAAACCATATTCTATATTCTAATTTAAGCAGTATTGACGTAAAAGAAATGTCGAAATATGTCTTGATCCCTGTATAGCTGTATCTAGTTATGCGTATAGCAGTATCATTCCCTATCAACTGATACTTACCGCTTATTGCACAAAAAGAACCATTAATTGTTCCTGTATATGAAAAATCTCCCTCTTTAAAGAGTGTTTTGTTGTAGACTTCTATACGTAAATTTTCAGTATCAGTATATGGCATATTAGTTCGGTAAAGTTATATTCATTTCTGTCGGTTTTTGAATCTTAATTACTTTTAAATGACTTGAACCCACTAGCTCATTCCCATTATAAATCTTGAAAAAATAATCTCCTTCTTTTTCAAACCCAACATTAGTTAATCTAATAATTAAGTTATTTTTCCCATTTGGGCTTGTTTTTGTATCTACTATTGTCGGCCTAAGTAAATTGTGTCTATTATTATCTTTTTCCATTTCAATAGTTAGTTTATATGGCATGCTCCGATCTCCATGAATTGTAGCTACCAAAAACTTATCAATAAACCCAGCCGGGAATTTTTCAACTCTGAATTCGTCAAAAATACCTAGTATGCTGACTTTACCTTGTTGGTCAACTAGTGCATAATCGCAAAGGGCTATGACTTCTGTTTTTAATTGTTTCATTTTATTTTCTCTTTTACAAACTTAGATCCTTCGGCTTCGCTCAGGATGCTTGGCTTATCTTATGAGCCTGCGCACCTCTTCCTGAAAATCTTCTATGTCGACAAATCTTTTGAAAACGCTTGAGAATCGAATATATGCTACTTTGTCAATCTTTTTTAGTCTGCTAGCTACCATTTGTCCTATTTTTTTACTTTCTACTTCAACTGATTCTCCACCCCTTAACTCTCTTTCTATCTCTGTTACTATTTTTTCAATCTCATCCATTGAGACTTTTGTTTTTTCGCAAGAGCGAACTACTCCGCTTTTTAATTTGTCCCGGTCAAACTGTTCTCTTTTCCCGTCTTTTTTTATAACTACTAAGTTGACATTCTCAATTCTCTCGTACGTTGTGAACCTTTTTTCACATTTTAAACATTCTCTTCTTCTTCTAATAGTATCTACGTCCTCGCTTGCTCTTGTTTCAACGACTTCAGAATCTTGCGATCCGCAATATGGACACTTCATAATTCATATCAAATATTAAATAAGTTCAAACACTACGAATAGTGTTAATACCAATCTTAAAGCCCTAGATCTGTTGTGTCAACTAGTAATTTGTATATCAAAAAGGGTCAGGTGTTTATTTAGCTTCGATTTTGCTCTAAGAACAATTTGGGTTATTTACTTGGAGAAAAAATGTTTTCGATTACTTGCTTTTGTTCAATTCTTTTAGTGTTAATGATATGGCTTCTTCTACAAATTTGTCTACTCTTTGCAGCTGGATATTAAAACTTGACTTGAAATTTTGAGGAGACTTTTTTTCCAAAGATTTCAAAACTTCTTGATGTTTTTTTGAGGAATCTATTAATTTATTTGCTATTTCTGTTGTCTCCATCCCCTGTCCTCTTGCCTCTTTTGTTTTCTGCAAAGCTTGCCCAAAATAATTTTCTGCTTTTGAAATAACGGAAATTGCCTCTTCAAATTTCTTTTTGTTAAAAAGGTACGCGCCGGCATTTAGTCTTTTGTCTGATTGCAGAAGATCAAATTCTGCTTTTCTCTTGACATCTGAGATAAGAAAACCCACAATCTTGTCTCTTATGATTCTTAGAAAATACAAAGGGTGATCTGGCAAAAGACCAGGATAAGGAAGTTCGTAATTTACTTTTTGCGCTGAGTCAGAGGAGACAGGCTCTTGTGCAAAAGAAAAATTTTTAGCAAAATAAATATTAAAACTTAATAAAAAGATTAAAAAAGAGAATGCCAAAAGACCAGTCTTTCGCATATGGTGAAACCATCCTCTCAGGATTATCTTTTCGCAACAACAACTAATACGTCGCTTTGAGCTGGTCTAAATGGTTTTCTAAATAGGTAATCATAATAGTGCCCTTTTTCTCCTCCATAGTAAGCAAAGTTCGAAAATCCTATTTTTTTAAAAAGAGATGTTATACTTCCTTTATCAAGTGGAACTAGCGGCACTAAATTCATCCCTCTAAATACCCATTTATTTTTCCATCTTGAAAACACACTTATATTTAACGTTAAAACACTTTCTTCTTTTGGGTCATAAAATCGTAAAAATGCCTGCTCGCGTTCCTCTGGATAAGGAGATTTTCTGATGGCGAAATCGTACAATCTTTTATTTACATTTATAATTTTTTCATGATTAGATATTTGAGATACAAAAACCGCTTTTTTATTCATAGTTTTATTCACTTCCATTAAGACCCTTAACACTTGTAATGGGTCTGAAATATGCGCGAGTCCTGATCCCATGGATATCGCTGCGTCAAAAGATGTTCCCGGTAAGATTTGGTCTAAGTTCTTATATTCTGTATGAATAAACTTTACCCGTTGCTTAACAACGTCAGGAAGAGTTTTTGTATTTTCAGAAGCCACCTGAATCACGCGAGAGCTTCTATCAATGCCAACAGCATGAAAACCCTCTTTTGCAAGTGCAATTACATGCATGCCCGTACCACAACCAATATCAAGAATATTCTTTACATTTTCTTTTTTGAACAAACCTACTAAGTCTGGTATTTCTTTTTCAAGTCTTGTCTTCCAATCTACCATAGTATCATAACGTCGTGAGAGCCAGTCATGATATTTCTCATCTTTCTCATAAGGAAGTTTTTCACCAACAACTGCTTTGAAGATGTCGCCCTTTGAAATCACCCCAACAAGATTATTATTGTTATCAACTACAGGCAGCCGCCCTACTTTATTGATAAACATTAAAGATTGGGCTCTAAGAAGAGGGATATCAGCTGTAACAGTTATTGGATTTCTGCTCATTATTTTGTTCGCAGTTAATGCAAGGATCTCGGGAACTTTCTCCTCCATGCTTTCAAAATTACCTTCGCCAAATGGGTCCTCTACATATTCCACAATTGATGGATAAAATTTAGACAAAATATCGCGTTCTGTTATAAAACCTATAATTTTCTTTCCTTTACAAACAGGAACGCCATTAATCCCTCGTCCGAAAATAAGACGGCACACGTCTTTAACGCTTGCATCGGAAGATACGTGCTCAACTTGTTTGGACATTACATCAGATACTTTCATGATATTAAAAGACCGTTCGTTTTTTAGGTCTTTTTTTCAAAACATGATCAAATATCTCTTTCAGTAATGGTTCTGTTATATGAAGGCTTGCTGAAGTAAAAAATTCTTCTAAATTTTTATCTTGTTCTTCCTCGTATTCGTATCCTTGTATAGCCATCTCAAGTTTGTCTAACTGCCAAAAAACTTTTGATTCCGGAGTTACCCTCTCGATCATTTCTTCAAAAATATCAGCATATCTATTGCCTTCTCCAATTTTCTCAAAGATTTTTCTAATTCCCTCTTTTTCCTCTATCTCTTTTTTATCCCGTTTTCTAATATCAATTATGCCTTTTCTTTCAGTAACAACGTCTCCTGTAACAAGCTCGCCAAGATCATGAAGTAAAGACATCTTTATAAGCTTATCTTTATCAAGCGCTACTCCAAGTTTGTCCGAAAGAACCATTGCCAACACTCCAACTCTAAAGGAATGCTCTGCAATGCTTTCCGGATCTTCAATTTTCTCTCTTATCCAACCGCTTCTAAGTAATCTTTTAGACTTACCTACAGTCTTAAAAAAATCAAAATAATTAACTTTTTTGGGATTTTTCTTCATTAAAGTACCCATACTCTACCATCAAGAGGAAAAAATAGCAAGAGCAATTATATTGTAGAACTTAGGATTGATATCCTCGCTTATGCTACCTTGGAGGACGTGGTTTGGGAAAAAACTCTATGTGGTCTCTTGGAAAATTTTGAATGTACGTTCTTCTTTGTAAAGTCATTGGTTGTGAATTTCGCACAACTAATTCTTGTAATTCGTTGCTCCATGAACGCGTAGCTTCTTCTCTCTCTGTACCTCTTAAATATCCTTCTCTTCCAAATACTCTTAAAGGCCTACCATCTCCAGCAATCTTAATAATAACAAAGACCTGAGCAAGATTAGCATCAAACCCGCCGTTCTCCTCGTCTGTAAACATTAAGGCATTTCCAGCCTTAACCAATTTACTTGCAATTCCCAATCTTCTATAATTTTCATCAACGGCAAGCCGCATGCCCTCAGCTGCGCGAGAACCGCGCCCGGGCCTTTGTAAAGAATACGTTCCAACAATTATGCCTTCTGGTGTTTCCGCTGTAAGCAACACAAGACTTGGATCTTTATACAATATACTTATCTCTCTTGCCTTTATATCAGGTCTGATATCAGCCAAGTGTTCTATTGTTGTTTCCTGGATAAACAACTCGCGTAATCGACTTGCATCTGCCTTGGGATCGCCAAATCTAACCTCCACAGAAGCTGGGTCAAGAACCTCAGGATCGGATAACTCTCCTGGAATACCTTCACCATTAACTCCATCTATAATTCTTTCTGTTCTTGATGACATATCATACCTCCAAAATAATCTTTCCTATATCCTTTATATATGTTGCAAGCTCACTATCTATATCACCTTTATTCAAGGATGTCAAATTAGTGTTCTGGCTGACCACATAGGTAAACCTTTAAACAAGAACTCCTGCAGTATACCCTAATCGCGTTTTGTATTCAAGTAGCTAATTTTTTCGTCATTAAAAAAAGCCCAACTAGAATAACCGCTCCGCCAACAAGCTGAATCGTAGTTAATCGTTCTCCGAAAATAAAAAAAGCTATTATTGCTGTTAGGATTGGAGAAAACAATTGATACGACATTGCCTCTGCTGTTTTTATATAGCCAAATGCAAAATATAGCGACAGAATTAACCCAGAAACGACCATGCCATAAAGCAAAAAGTAAAAAATATCCTGTCCTGTTAGCTTCTGTAAATTCTCTGGCAGATATTGCATTGCTAAAGGAAATAAGATAAGCAAACTGAAAAAATTTCTTCCAAACGCAAGAAAAAATGGTGAAAGATTTTTTCTTTTGCTTTTAACTATTATGTCATTAATCCCCCACACAAAAGCGCTCCCAAGAAAATACAAATTTCCTATCTCAAAAGAAAAAGAAAGCGAAGTACTAAATACATATGCTCCAATAAACATTAGAACCAGCCCACCCACTTGATTTTGGGAGAGCTTTTCTTTTAAGAATAAATAAGCAAGAATCGCGGCAAAAAAAGTCTCTAGTTGAAAAAGAAATCCAGCATCGCTTGCTCTACCAATTGAAAGCCCTAAAAAAGCGAATATAGATCCTAAGGCGGCAAAAAAACCAAGCACCGCAACCCAAAAAATATTTTTTAGAGTTAAATTGCGAAAAATTTCTTTTCTCCAAAAAGCAGCAACTCCAATAAAAAAATCTGCCAATAGCACTACCGTGAAGGCCACAAAAAGGGGCGGAAAATCAGCAACAAATTTCTTGCCCAAAATAGGAATTAATCCGTATAGAACTGTGCTAACTAAAGCAAATGCGATGCCTTTCTTTTGGTTTGACATTTACTGCCCCTTATATCCAATTCCCTCAAGCGCTATTCACAGTGTCTCCTCTTGATTGGGTAGGTGTTGATAATAAAATCATATTATTTGCTTGCCACTAGAATTTTTGATAAATGAATTGTGAGTCTGTAGCCCAACACCTTAGCTATTTTTTGAAGGAATTCGAGGGATGGGTTGACGTTACCGGATTCAAGACGCGCAATTGCAGATTGCTTAGTACCAACTTTTTTGGCAACCTCTGCTTGTGTTAGTTTATTTTTTATTCTGGCTTTAATAAATTCGGAAATCACAGCATAGCGAGGAGTTAGCTTATCAAACTCTCTCTTTGTTGCAGAATCAGATAATAATTCTTTTTCTAAATCTTCCCATTTACTCATAGTAGCTAATTTATAACATAAACGCTATAATATTGTCAACTCCTTCATTCTTAAAAGTGCTAAACCTAACTCTTTCTGTAGTGTTTGTTGTTTTTGTTTTTTGAAAGCATGCAGTAAATAAATGGTTTTCTGTTGAGCAAAACAATATAATATTCTTAGTTCTTCTTTTCCTCTAATTCGAAGCTCATAAAGTCCCCCATCTAATATTTTCGAATGTGGCATGCCAAGCATATTACCATACTGTCGAAAGAGCCTCACAGTGTGCACTATTTTAGATCTTGCTTGCGGCTGTTGATTTTTAATAAATTCGTCTACTGGCTTCTCTCCCCTTGCTGTTTCGTACGTTAAAATTCTCCATTTTATTGTATCCATAAAGTATTTTGCTTAACGAATCAAAAGAAAACCGTCCACGCGCGACTTTGCAAGTTTAACTTTTCATGAATCGGAATAGCCTATTAGCTATTAGGTCTCGAGCCTTATCTATATTGACTTTTTCTTGTTATATTTATCATGTAGTTTACCTACATGTCGCATAATTGTACTTTTTGTTTCAAAACATCCTATCTTCTTAAGCGCTATTTTTAGAGTTTCTTCTTGGTTGTGAGAATAGGTATTGATAACTAGATCATAATATTTTCTATCCCAATACACCCAATTCTGATCATTATTTACATACATTCTTCTCCATTTTTCTAAATCATTCTTTTCTCTCTCTAGAGTATCTGCTTTGGCTTTGGCTGCAGAGACTTTTTCTCTGTTCATAAGCCTATCTATTCTAATTTCTGTCTGATCTTGACCTTTCTCATCTTCACATACAACTCCAATCTTAAAGACGCCTTTAATTCCTTGCGCATTAAATCCAGCTAGTTTTGTCTCCAAAATTATGTTCCTACTTTTTTCAAGAATCTTTTTTAAAGAAGCGTCAAAATCCTGATCTTCATTGTCTGGTCTTTTATCTGTATCTTTTTCTTCTAGTCCCATTCTTGTCTTCAAAGCCTCCCAAAATACCTCTCCTCCTTCAATATGTCTCCAGCCTAAGATAGAAGAGAGTTTTTTTGCCAAAGTTGTAGCGCCTGAGCCAATGCGTCCAGAAACTGTAATGTTGCGAATATTGGGAAGATTAATTGGTTTATTCATAAAATAAATTTCTGATTGTTAATTTTTAATTGACCCCTCTGAGCGGGGTTGACCTAATCAGTTCCTGAGTGTCTAATGACCCAATTGGAATTTTGGTAATTGGGATTTATTTAGAAATTAGGTTAATTAGGAATTAGTAATTGTCTTCCCTACCATTATTACTTCCTCAACCAGCCTATTCGCGTATCCATATTCATTGTCATACCAAGCTATAACTTTAACCATATTTCCGCCAACAACTTGAGTAAGAGATAAATCTACTATTGAAGAATGAGAATTCCCAATGATGTCGCTTGATACAATTGGTTCTTCGGTCACTTCCAATATACTATTATATATAGGGCTTTGTGCTTCCTTTTTGAAGATTTCATTCACTTCTTCTTTTGTAGTTGACTTTTTTAGCAAAAACGTGAAGTCAGATAAAGATCCAACAGCAACAGGAACTCTAATCGCCAGTCCATTGAATATCCCGGAGAGTTCCGGAATTGCTTCTCCTGCTGCAATTGTTGCGCCTGTTGAAGTTGGAACTATGTTTTCCGCTGCCGCGCGCGCACGTCTGTAATCCTTGTGTCCCCCATCCTGAAGTCTCTGGTCAGAAGTATATCCATGAATTGTGGTCATCATGGCTTTTTCTACTCCAAAATTGTCAAGCATGATTTTGGCAACTGGAGTTATGCAGTTGGTAGTACAAGAAGCATTATTAATTAAGCTTTCACCTTTATATTTTTTATCATTAACAGATAAAACATAAGTTGAGATCTCTCCACCCTTGGCTGGAGTAGACAAAACAACTCTTTTGGCTCCAGCTAGCAAATGTGTTCTTAGTTTTTCCGAAGTTAAAAAATGACCTGTTGATTCTATGACAACATCAACATTCAGATCTTTCCAAGGAAGCAAGGTTGGATCTTTCTGAGAAAACACAGGAATTTCCTTGCCGTCAATGACTAAACTTCCAATATTTGAATTTTGAACATTTGGGTTTGTTTCGGATTTCGGATTTCGGATTTCGATACTATGCCCCATTAATGGCCCATATGAAGTATCGTATTTCAAAAGATAAAACCAACCTTTAATGTCAGTGGAATCTCCGGCATTTATCGCAACCACTTCGATTTCAGAAGAATGTTTTTGCAGAATTACACGATGGGCAACTCTTCCAATTCTCCCGTACCCATTTATCGCAACACGAATCATAAAATAAGTATATATATTTACAAACCTTTGATCAAGAGATAAAATATTAGAATAAGAAATTATATGAAAAAGTTAAATAGAAACTAAGGTCATTGTAACAAAGCTTCTATTCCTGGGAGTTTTTCACCACTTAGAAATGCGAGCATTGCGCCTCCGCCTGTTGAAGCAAAAGAAAACTTATCCAAAACTCCAAGTTTGTTTAAAAATTCAACCGTATCCCCTCCCCCAACCACAGAATAAGCACCGCTTTTTATAATCCCCAAAGCAATCTTGCGCGTACTCTCTCCCATTAATTTTTCATTTTCGATTATTCCCATTGATCCATTCCATATAATAGTTTTAGCAAGAGAAATTATCTGAAGAAAATTCTCCGCATCTTTGTCCGTAATATCCGATCCATCAGGTATTGCATCTGCTACCAATAATACTGCCTTTTTGCCTGTAATTTTTTCATGCTGTACGTTAACCAGAGCTTTTGATTCCTCGGCAATTTTTCCTCCAACTAAAACATAATCCGCAACTTTGTGCATCTTTTCAACCAAGGGAAGTTTTGTCTCAATCTTCTTTCCTCCCACAATTACAACAAGCGGACGTTTTGGATTTTCCATAACATGGCTTAAAGTCTCAACTTCTTTTTGAAGATGAAACCCTGCAAAATGAGGCAAAAAATGAGTGATACCGACAATTGAAGCATGATTCCTATGACTCATCGCAAAAGCATCATTTACATAAATTTGCGCCAAACTTGCAAGATTTTTGGAAAATTCCCGATCATTTTTCTCTTCCCCCGGATAAAACCTAAGGTTTTCTACAATAAGAATATTATCTGCTAGTTGCCAAGCATCAAAATCTCCTAATTTAATTTTTAATTTTTCATTTTTAATTTTTAATTTGTGGCAAAGCCACAAAGCCACCGGCTCCAGACTTAATTTTTTATCTATACCCTTTGGCCTTCTTAAATGTCCCCCAATAATAATCTTGCAATTTTGTTGTAAAAGATACTCAATAGTTGGTAAAGCCGCTTTTAATCTGGTATCATCCTCAATGTTTCGGATTTCGGATTTCGGATTTCGGATTTCGGACAAGGGTATATCAATATCCGCTCTTAAAAAAACAGTTTTGCCATTTACATCAGCGTTCTTCAATGGAGGTAAATTCACATTAATATTATACACAAAATCTTCGTATGGTACGATTTTATCTAGGCAGTGAGGATAGTCGCAGAGAGCAGTTATCAAGCAGTCATAAAAGAGCTAGTTTGATATGCTTATTGAAGATATACCAGTATATCTGTAGTAAATCTGGGATCCTTTTGCAGCTAACCCCTATGATATACTTATATTGCTAGAAAACTTGTATAATCAGCAGTAAAATAGGTTGAATTTATGGCATTAATATTAGATTTCAAAGGCCTGACCAAAAAAGATATAGTTCTTGCCGGAGGCAAAGGCGCTTCTCTTGGCGAGTTGACACGGTTTGGTTTTCCTGTCCCGCATGGGTTTGTCATTCTTTCAACTGCTTTTGATAAATTTCTTACTAAGACGCATCTAAATACCAAGATCTATTCAATTCTAGACAAGGTTAACCCCGAAGAAATTTATGCAATCCAGAACGCCTCAGAAAGAATAAAAGCCTTAATTCTCAACACAGAAATACCCAAAGATATCACGGATACAGTAAAAGCTTTTTTCGTAAAGTTAGATACCAAATATGTCGCGGTAAGATCAAGCGCCACCGCGGAAGATTCCGCAAACGCGGCATGGGCAGGACAGCTTGAAAGCTTTTTAAATACTACCAAAAGTACTTTGTTAGAAAATGTTAGAAAATGTTGGGCATCGTTATTTACCCCAAGGGCTATTGCCTATCGGTTTAGCAAAAACTTACACAAGCAAAAAATTTCAGTCGCCATTGTGGTTCAGGAAATGGTACAGAGCAAAACTTCAGGCATTGCCTTTTCTGTGCATCCGGTAACTCAAAACCGCAATCAGATGATTATAGAAGCTGGTTTTGGATTGGGTGAAGGAATTGTTTCAGGGCAGATCACGCCCAATAGCTATGTAGTTGCGAAAAAACCAAGAAAGATTATTGATAAAACTATCCCCATTCAAAAACGTTCCAAAGACACACAACAAGTTCTGTCTGACAATCAAATATTGGAGCTATCTGACTTAATATTAAAAATTGAAAAACATCATGATTTCCCTGTTGACGTTGAATGGGCTCATGAGAATGGAAAATTCTATATCCTGCAAAGTAGACCAATTACTACACTTTTATCGCCTAAGAATAGCTATAAAATTACAGAAAGGGAAAAAGTTTTAGCAATAATTCAGAGACATACATGGAATATTCAAGGGTTCAATGGTTATCCTTTATACTTACATTGCGCTGCCACTAAATCAGGCTGGATGCATGAACCTATTTTTATCAACTACACTCATTTCTTTTATCTTTTTTCAAAAGGACGCGCATATATGTATTATGATGAAGCCGACTGGAAGGCTATCTATAAAGACTATTGCCAAAAAATAAAAACTGAAGCACAACTACTTAGGTTAGAGAGAAAATCATCGCAAATTTATGCAACAGTCGTACAAGATGCAGCGTATGACAAAAATGAACTTAACAAAAAGTCGCTAGAAGAACTAATGGAGTTAGCCAGAAAACTCTGTAACCGTATATCAAAAAGCGTAACTTTTGCTCATGCAATTGAAGGCATCACATTTGGAAGTGAAATAAAATTGCGAAAAATTCTTCATGAGAAAAAATCCCTAAACGAAGTTGACTTTAGTCTCTTGTGTTTACCTCTACATCGCTCATTTTTATTCGAAGCGCAAAAAATATTATGGAAAATCAAAAAATCAAAGGGGAAATACAGAAAAAAGATGCTTTACTTATTTTTAAAAGAATTTTCATGGATAGAAAATACCTATTTAGGCGCAAAGCAATTCAATCGGCAAGATATCATTGATCGAGCCAACGCAATTAAACAACCTCCCAAACTTGGAATTAGAGGTCAATACAAAAAAATAGCATTGATGGATAAATTGAGATTTACCTCTGAAGAACGTCTTATTGTTAAAACAATTGAGATTTGCTTTCGTTGGCAGGATGAAAGAAAAAAACGCATCTTTCAGTCAATTGCAACATTAGATCCTGTATTAAAGCGGATCTCAAAAATTATAAAATATAAACTAGATGATTTAAGGTTTAGCATCCCTGAGGAAATAACTCTGGATAGATTAAGGGGCAAGACATTTCGTAAAGTATTGCGGGATCGTAGTCGAGGAAGCGCGCATTTTGCTACCAAAGCTGGCATTAAAATTTTTACAGGTGAGGATTTTGTGTTCTTTACGAACCGTTTAAAAATACAGTTTGAGAAAAAAATAAAGCAAATAAAGGGATCTGTAGCTAATAAAGGTTTTGTTTCTGGAAAAGTGCGAATATGTGAATCAGTTAGTGGGATTAATCGGGTTCAAAAAAATGAAATACTTGTTGCGTCTATGACTCGTCCTGAGTATCTGCCAGCAATGCAAAAAGCTGTAGCTTTTATTACTGACGAGGGCGGAGTTACTTGTCACGCGGCTATTATTTCTCGCGAAATGAATAAACCCTGCATCGTTGGAACTAAATATGCAACGCGATTGCTTAAGGATGGTGATATGGTTGCGGTTGATGCAAATGTGGGCGTTGTAACAATTTTAAAACAGATTCATCAATCTTAATCTAGTCAGTAAACTCTTGGCAAAACATGATGCTTGTGGACCTAAATTAGACATTATAGTTAACAGAATACCAAAAGACCAAATTAAATTACCCAAAATAAAACCTGAAACAGTTTACTATTTCATCAAAGAACCAAAGGGTTAACTCCTGAAGTACAATTCCTAATTATGACATAGAACACCATCAAACCAGTCATAGTTTGATCTACTTATTGAAGATATACCAGTATATCTGTAGTAAATCTGGGATCCTGAAAAACCCATCTCATTTCTATTTCTACTTCCTTTATATTTGGTAAAACCATATTCTTTATTTTCTTTTATTCCAATTCTTATCTTGGCTTGGGCAAAATATCTTCTCTTCTCATAATTCTGACTCCAAAATCCTGCTCGAATTGTTTTATCCCGCGTTGTTTAAACTCTGTAGCTCCGGGTTCAAGCCCATTAAGCATAGCTCCCACAAACAAACAATAAGGAATGCAGTTGTACGCATCGTTTTGATTTTGAAAGTTAAATGTTTTAGTTTCAATAAGTAGTTTTTTATACCTTGCGAGTTCTGGAGCCTCAAACGATTTTGCAAGATCATACTCTCCTCTATATACTCTCTGTTGTGCCAAAAAATTTACAAATACACCTATCGGATTCCCTGTTGCATCAAGTGTAGTCTGTACTTCTTGAAAATTTTTCAACATTGGATTATAAACTTTTAGTTTTAGCCCATCAGAAGTCTTAGAAGAGGCAACCACAAGTCGAGCGTGATTACGATCTATGTATATCGCTAATGGCAATTGATATCTATCCATAGCCGCTATTACGACCTCTCCTATTCTAAACCAACCCTTCTCAACAGACCCCTCAATAACAAATCCTAAGTCGCTTTTCATAAACCTAGGATCATTCGGATCTTGTTCATACAATATTGGATTTCTCAGTGATCTTATAAACTGTTCTGAGGATTTAATATTTTGCTCAAGAGTAGGAAGGGTGTTGACTCTATTTTCTGTTTTCATTTGTCTCAATATACTTTGCAAAATATCTTCAGGAATAGGCTTTATTGATCTCTTTTTCTTTCCAACTGGATCCCAGGGAAGACTTTCTTTAACAGCCCAAGCTATTCTTTTTATTATTCCAGGTTTTTGAGGAGGCAGGTTTTCAGCAATTCCTTCAGGCATAGGGTTATTATACTATAATTTAGTCTGTAAACTCTTGGCAAAATATCTCTCCGTATATTCCCCCATCGATTACCCCAACCCCAACTCTTCCAAAATCGGAAGAAAGGATGTTTGCCTTATGACCCGGGCTATTCATAAGTCCTTGCATGGCTATATTTATGTTGGGAGACAAAGCCAAATTTTCTCCGGCAAAATTATATATAATCCCAGCCTCATCTATTCTGTCAAAAGGAGAAAAACCCTCTAGGGTGTAATGCGAAAAGTACCCGCGCACAAACATGTCTCGGCAGTGTGCCCTTCCGACATCGCGAAGTTCATTATCAAAAACAAGTTCTTTTAGTCCTCTTGAAACTCTTTCTTGATTAATCAAGCTAAACATATATAATTCTGCGGAAGAATCGGGAGAAACATTATTTGTCTTGAAATTTAAAGGAACTGATTCATTGCTTTTTGGCTCAACCGTCAAAAAATTTATTGTCTCACTAATCGCACCGCCAAATACTTTATTCAAATCTTTTTCAGCTCCTTGAGCATTAGTCAGTAAAAAATTACCTATTTTAGACAGCGAAATAGCATTTTTGATAGGAGCTGAGATAGGCAAAGCAACAACAAGAATCAGAATGAAAGAAATTAAAATTGCTCCTGACGCAAGTCCTGGTAAAATTCCGAGTATTTTATTTACTTTTTTTAAGAAAGATCCGCTCAATAAAGCGAGAAAATCAAAAACAAAAAATTTTCTAATCAAAAAGCCTATGATAATTTCTGCAATAAAAGTTGTGATGAAAAAACCTATTGCGTCTGAAAATCCAGGAGGAACAGAAAACTTATCAACCAAAATCCCGGCAAAAATTCCATAAAATCTAAGACCTATTACAAAAGACAAAATGAAATTTCCCAAATCCAAAAGCGCAGCTATAAATCCGCTAGCATAACCCTCATATGCATAAAAAACTAATGCTGCCAGTATTATGTAATCTGCTATATTAAGACCCAAATTTTGCATATAATTATTGTTTCACGTAAGCTACCATGTTATTATACATGAGTGAAACTTTTAGCCTCTTTGATGCGTAAGAAAAAATATTTATGGATTTTTCTGCCTATTTTTGTAGTTGTCTTTACAGCGTTAGTCTCAATCTACTTTATCATTCTAAAAGACCTTCCTCTTCCAACAAAATTAAGTAGTATCAATACTCCTCAATCAACCCAGATTTTCGACCGAAATAACAATCTTTTATATACCATTTATACTGGCAAAAATCAGACATTTATTCCCCTATCAACTATTCCCAAACATATGCGAGAGGCAACAATTACAATTGAAGACAAGGATTTCTACAACCATGGTGCAATAGACTTTAGAGCTATTTTTAGATCTTTAGTTTCGATTACCGTACGCAAAGAGCTCCAAGGAGGATCTACTTTGACTCAGCAGCTCGTAAAAAATAGTTTGTTAACTCCGGAGAGAACAATACTTAGAAAAATTAAAGAGGTAATACTTGCTTTCGCAACAGAAGCAATCTATCCAAAAGATAAAATTTTGGAAATGTACCTTAATCAAATTCCATACGGAGGGACTTCATATGGAATTGAAGCTGCATCGCAAACATACTTTGGTAAAAAAGCTTCAGATTTAGATCTTGCAGAATCTGCCCTTTTGGCAGGACTTCCCGAGGCTCCAACTACCAACTCTCCATTTGGTTCTCATCCTGAATTTGCGCAACAACGACAAATTACGATTCTTAAAAAAATGTATGAGCAAAAATATATAACGAAAAAACAAAAGGATGATGCTATCAAAAAAACTTTGAAATTGCAGAAAGTCTCCAATAATATTTTCGCACCTCATTTTGTTTTATATATAAAAGATCTTTTAACCAAAAAATATGGAGAAAAGATTGTTATGGAAGGCGGTCTAAAAGTTGTGACGAGTTTAGATTCTAAGATTCAGGCAGAGGCACAAAACAAAGTTTTAGAAAATGTAGACAAACTTAAAGGATATCACGCGACAAATGGCGCGGCTTTAGTTACTAATCCTGCAACAGGAGAAATTCTAGCTATGGTTGGCAGCAAAAATTATTTTGACAGTGAAATTGATGGAAATGTAAATATTACTCTGGCTCTTAGGCAACCTGGATCATCTATAAAACCAATTAATTACGCTGTAGGACTTATAAGAGGATACACAGGCGCTACCACTTTTGTAGATATGCCAATTTGCTTTCCGACAACAGGAGGAAAAAAATATTGCCCTGTTAATTACGATGGAAAATGGCATGGGGTTATGCAGATGCGTTACGCATTGGGAAACTCAGTTAATATTCCAGCCATAAAAATGTTAAAAGTCAATACTGTCCCCGCCATGATTGCAACAGCGTCAGCTATGGGAATCACCACATTCACAGAACCTGAAAAATATGGGCTTTCATTGACACTGGGTGGAGGTGAAATCACAATGCTTGAAATGGCAGAGAGTTACGGAGTTTTTGCAAACGGCGGATACAAAATAAATATCCACCCAATTCTCAAAATTGAGAATAGTCATGGGAAGGTTGTGGAAAAATACAACCCTCCTTCCTCTCCTATATTTGGGAAAAAAGTTCTGCCAGAAGGAGTTTCTTTTATAATTTCAGACATTCTCGCAGACAATAATGCTCGTACCCTTGCATTTGGTTCTAATTCTTCTTTGCGAATTCCTAATCAAACAGTCTCTGTAAAAACAGGAACAACCAATGATTTTCGTGACAACTGGACTATTGGATACACTCCTGACTTTGTAGTAGCTGCTTGGGTTGGAAATAATGACAATACTCCGATGACCAATCTTGCTTCAGGGATTACAGGGGCTGCGCCCATCTGGAATGATATTATGAGTTTTCTCATCAAGGATCTTCCTTCTCATCCAATTTCGCGTCCCCCAAGTGTAATACAAAAAAAAGTCTGCTCGATTTCGGGTCTTATCCCACCTCCCGATGGAACGTCTAATCGATGTGAGACAAGATTTGAGTATTTTATAAAAGGAACAGAACCGACAAGAGTCGATCCAGGGCTTCAAAAAGTAAAAATTGATAAGGACACAAATGACTTAGCAGCGCCTAATAAAATAGATAACATTGAAGAAAAAGACCATCTAGTTATAACCGATGCAACAGGCCAGACTTTCTGCGCAACCTGCCCTCACCCAAGCCCAACACCGTAAACATTTCAATATGATTCTCAGGGATTACCATGGCTATAATTCCGAAGCAAGTTTAAAGCCCTTCTTTTATACCACTCCGCAATCATTTTGCAATAATTTGGTATATACCCACCGTAGCTTTCAAAATGGGATTATCGTGCTATGGAAGTGTAAAAGTACCAAAATGATTGCTTCGTTAGGTATTATAATTTTTGCATTTTTAAAGCAGAGGGTATATAAATCCAGCACCTTTTTTCTGCGGGGTATTGAACCCACGCAATAAGTCCCACATTAACTGGTGTGAGGACAAGCTCCGCTGTTTTAAAAAGGTGCTGGATAAAATTTTACTCTCTTTCCAAGCTAAACTCCCTATAGTATAATCATCTATCTATGAAAACCCTTTTGCAAATTATTTATTATTCGTCCTTATCTTTAATTTGGGTCGGAGATGTAAGCCTTTTGGTACTAGAATCTATTCTTACACCAATAAGAAAGGGTCCTCGTTTTCTTAAGATAATATTAAAAAATGCAAAAACTTTTATTCTAAATGTTCGCAAAACATGGAAACGCAATTCTTTAAAGATCAAAAAACCTAAAAAACCAAAGGCAATTAAAATTTTTCCCTTGCCTCTTCTGGGTATAAAAATCAGATATTTTATTTTAGGAAGTATAATTTCTCTTGTTTTTGTTTTTATTCCCTTAACTGTAATTATCTTTTTGCAGGATCTTCCCAGTCCTAGACAGCTTAGTTTTCATAAGTCACCTTTGACGACAAAGATATATGATAGAAATAGGACTCTTCTTTATCAGATATATGCTAGTCAGAATCGGACATTAATCCCCTTATCGTCAATTCCTAAACATTTGCAGGAGGCCACAATTGCAATTGAAGATAAAAATTTTTACAAAAACGCAGGATTTGATATTGAAGCAATCGTAAGAGCAGCAATTGCAGATTTCTTAGGCAAACCTTTACAAGGAGGGTCTACTATCACTCAGCAATTGATTAAGTCAACTCTTTTGTCTCCTGAGCAAACCATAAGAAGAAAAATTAAAGAAATAATTTTGGCATACTGGGCTGACAGAATTTATACAAAAGATCAAATCTTGGAAATGTACTTTAATCAAGTTCCTTATGGAGGAACAGCCTGGGGTATTGAAGCAGCCTCTGAGGTTTATTTCAACAAGAAAACCCAAGATCTTGATTTGGCAGAAGCGGCTTTCCTGGCAGGATTAACAAAAGCTCCAACTACTTACTCCCCATATAGTGAGTCTCCCACTTTATGGAAGGCGAGACAAAAAGATGTATTAACAAAAATGAAAGAACTAAAATATATAAGCCAAAAAGAAAAAGAGGATGCTCTAAATAAAGAGCTCATCTTTTCCATACCTCAAACTCCGCTTTATGCACCTCACTTCGTCATGTATATCAAAGATTTACTTATAAAAAAATATGGCTTGGGTTTGGTTGAAAAAGGAGGACTCCAAGTCACAACAACACTTGACTTAAAAACTCAGGATATAGTCCAAAATGCAGTAATCTTGGAAGTTGAAAAAAATGCGTATCTTAATCTAACAAATGGAGCAGCGGTTGTAACTAATCCCAAAAATGGCGATATTTTAGCAATGGTTGGGAGCAAAGATTACTCTGACAGCAACTTTAACGTAACAACTGCACTAAGACAACCAGGATCAAGCATAAAAGTAGTCACATATGCTGCAGGCCTCAACAATGGTCTTACACCTGCAACAATTATTGATGATAGCCCTATAACTTTTACGTCCTCTGATGGCCATACATATTCCCCTGTAAATTACGATGGGAAATTCCATGGCAGAATGAGTCTTCGTATTGCATTGGCCAACTCTATAAACATTCCAGCTATCAAAGTTCTATCCCGTGTAGGAATACAAAATATGGTTGAGCTTGGAAAGAAAATGGGAATTACAACCTGGGGAAATCCCGACAACTATGGACTGGCAATTGCCTTAGGAAGCGCTGAAGTAAAGATGGTTGACATGGCACAAGTTTACGGGGTATTGGCAAATGAAGGTAAAAGAATTGATATCAATCCCATCTTAAAACTTACAGATTCTCAGGGTAATATTCTTGAACAAAAAAAAGATCCACCAACTCACGGAAAACAAATTATAGATCCTGCTGTCGCATTTATTTTATCTAACATTCTGGCCGACAATCGGGCCCGTGCTATGGAATTTGGGACAAATTCTCCTTTAAATATTCCAAACCATTATGTATCAGTCAAAACAGGAACAAGTGATAATAAAAGAGATAATTGGACTATCGGATATACTCCTAATTTTGTAGTTACGACCTGGGTTGGAAATAATGATAATACTCCGATGAGTCAGACTTTAGCTTCCGGAATTACAGGGGCTGCTCCAATTTGGCATAATATTATGCTAAATCTTCTTCCACAGGTAAGCGCAAGTACAACTCCTGTTAAAATAATTGTTCCCCAAAATGTAATACAAAAAGATTGTATCGGAAGAAAAGAATACTTTATAAAAGGTACAGAAAATTTAGTAAACTGCACCTTTGTACCTACTCCAACTCCTAAATTTTGACTCTGCTTTGCAGAATTATTCTTTCATGGAGCCTTTTGCCCATGAAACCAAAAGAAGTATTACTCCTCCTGCAATCCAAGCCATGTATGGCTGCCAGCCCAAAGAACTTATTAAATAATTGATGACTCCATATGCGATAGCCAAAACTCCTAGTACCATGAATGCGCTTTTTGGATTTGGCATCATTATCTCCGCCATTTTCATTCACCTCCTTTCGTTAGAAACTGTAATTCCAAATGTAATTTGGAATTACAGTTTCTTACGTCCGCCTGTACTCGCTTTTTGAGCCGCGCTACGAACAGTAGGTAAGGCGAAAAGTAAGAGTTGGCGGACTTACCTCTCATCTTTAGTTTTGCACTTTTTTTAGTTTTTTGTCAAGTTTGATATACTAAGAAAATCCAAATGATTAATTTGCAAAAAGAAAAAGAGTTTTTTAAAAAAGTCTCGTCTTTAGTTTTTAATCTTTTATCTTCCTTTGAACAAAAAACATTAACTATTAGATATAAACAGATAAGAAGAGCTGCTTTAGATCCTGTAACTTCTTCTGATATTGCAGTTGAAAACCTTCTCTCAAGAGAAATTATTAAGCTATTTCCCACTGACAAAATCTTAGGAGAAGAAAGTAGTTCAAAATTAACAATAGATCCCAAAGTTCGAACTTGGATCATTGATCCAATTTGCGGAACAATAAATTACGCACGCGGTATTAAAAATTCCTGTACCAATATTGCCCTCGCATATGAAGGAAATATTATTGCAGCTTGCGTCCTGGATCACGCAAGAAAAGAATTTATCTGGAGCACTGGCAATAAGGCAGTTTACATCAATGGCTCTTTGGCACAAGAAATAAACCACCCGACTCCTCTTATAGACGTTGACCTTGGCGGCTCCTATTATGCAAAAGACGAGAAAACTAAAAGAAAATATACAAATTTCCTCTACCGTATTCTAACCGAAATCAACTGTATGCCTGTGTCTTATAACACCTCTTTAGGATTTGCTTATACGGCAGTTGGAAAACTCGATGGATATTTTGTTATTTCTCCTCATGTGTGGGACGTTGCCGCGGCAAATTTTCTTCTTATTCAAAGTGGCGGCATAATGTCAGACATTTCTGGAAAACCCTGGAATTTGAATTCAGTAGGTGTCTTGGCAGCAAGAGATAAAGCTGTTCATAAAAAACTTCTCAATCTATATCTAAACAGTTAACCTAAAAATTTAACTTGCGGAAAAAACGCCCTTTTTAATATACTGCTTTATAAGAGACTGGTAAGGAATATTGATCTCGTTTGCCTTTTCCTTAACCCTATTGATAAGATATTCCGGAATTCTAATTGAAATAGAGCGAGAAGTGGGTTTTAAGTTGGGAAAACTAACCCTTTCAAAATCTGACGGCTCAAAATATTCAGATAAATCTAGTTTCCACCAAAATTCTCTTTCCTCATCCTCATTTTTAAACTTTGGTATTTTAAGTTGTTTCTTCATAAAGCTTCACCTCCTTTTTATTAATATCTCTTGCCGAGATAATTCTATTTTTTTTACCTCTTTTCGTAAAAACTGCATATAATAATCTGTCTTCTTTTGTCTTCCCTATAATAATAAATCTATCTTCATGCTTTGAATGCAATTTGTCTTTATATATGACTTTATTTTTATCAAAGAATACTTCTTCCGTTTCTTTATCTTTTACTTTGTGCTTCTTATTCTTATTTACATTTCCCTTGTCCCATTCAAATTCAAAAACCTTCCCTACGACCTTCATGTATATACTGTATTATACAAAATCTGCGATGTTTGTCAATAAGTCAAATTTAGGATTGCTTTTCGGGAAATTTCTACAATTTCACCAGGTATTTCTGTTGTGAATTCAAGTGGTTTTCCAAAAATTACAGTGCATTTGCCTCTTTTTGGAAATTTTGTGCCGCGGGGATAAATTTTTTCCATCCCGATAATCCTAACCGGGACTATCGAGACTTGCAGCTCTTTAACAAGAATGCCTAATCCTTGCATAAAAGGTCCTAATTTCCCATCCTTAGTCCTTGATCCTTCTGGAAAAATCAAAATATTTATATTATGATCAATAAGTTTTCCCATAAATGATAGGCTTTTTCTAAATCCTGATTTTTGGGGAAGCAAAAATGCATTAAAAGCAATCATGGCATAGGGAAAAAGAATTTTTTGCACCAAAGATGTTCCTTTTTCACTAAAGAAAAACTCTTCACGCACTGCTGTTGCAGTTGTATACCTTAAGTTTCTTGGCAATGCACGCATAATAGCCGGCTGATCCAAATAGCTCACGTGATTTGAGACAAAAATAACCGGCTTTTTTATATTTATCAAATTAGAAATGCCTTTCACTTCCAAATCGAAAAACAGGAAAGACAGAGGAATGTGACATATAAAATCTAGCACTTCCCTAACTTTTATTCCTAATTTTTTATTTGTCCAAAGCCAAAGACCTCTTTGTCCTTTTGTCTTTTCTCTTTTTTCCAAGATTTTTCTTAAATCTGCAACCGTGGTATTTTGATTTATAACCGAATCCTGCAGATCCACTCTATATTCCTCTTCCAGAAAATTAATGAGTTCTAAGCGAGATAAAGAATTAAGACCTAAATCTGAAGTTAAAAGAGAGCTTTCTTTTATTTCCTGCTCGGATTTTTTGCTAACGTTTGCCAGAAGAGAAATAAGCGTGTCTTTTTCAAAATTAGATTTAACTTTTTCCTTATTTTTTTGTAAAATTTTTTCTTTTACTTTAAATTTTTGAATTTTCAAGGTTGTTGTGCGCGGAAAATCATAATCTTCCCATACTGAAAATCCTTCTATTTGAGACAGGAGATCAAGTTTTTCATTAGCTACTCTTATAATTTCTGATGGATCAGCATTTTCTCCTTTAAGAAGAAGTACTGCATGAACTTGTTCCCCTTCTCCTATATCTAGGCCTAAAACAGCAGAATCTTTTACATCTTTTATTCTATTAAGGATAGCTTCAATTTCCTCAGGATAAATATTTATACCAGATGCTTTTACAATCACATCTTTTTTCCTTCCCTTTATAAAAATATTGCCATTGTGGTCGAGTTTGGCAAAATCTCCTGTCCTAAACCAATCATTGGCAAATGCTTGCTCTGTTTCTTTTGGATTTTCATAATAGCTAGAGAAAACATTTTCTCCTTTAACCAAAAGTTCGTTATTATCAAGTTTAACTTTTACGCCTGTAAGAGGTTGCCCAACAGATCCGGGAATTTGGCTTTCAAAGCTATTTGCAGAAACAATCGGAGAACATTCTGTTAATCCGTAGCCTTCAATAATTTTAAATCCCAAATCCTTCCAGAAGACAAAAACATCCAAAGGCAAAGCTGCACCTCCTGAAATAAACATTTGAAAATTAGCTCCGAATTTTTTATGCACAAAGTAAGAAATAATTTTTCTTGTTATTTTAATATTCGAAAATCCTATTAAGCCTTTTGCGGAAAATTCTCTTTCAATAGTATTTTTAAGTAAAGATAAAAATCTGGGAACCACCAGCATTGCCGCAATATTTTCTTCTGTAAACGATTGCATAATCGCAGATGGTTTTATTGTTCGTACGTAAATAATTTTGTCGCCCCTATATAAAGGGGTTAAAAAACCAACTGTTTGCTCAAGCATGTGAGATAAAGGCAAAACAGAAAGAAAATTAATCCGCCGGCTGGCGCCACGTCTGACGTGGCTGGCGGACGGAAGAGAAATATGATTACAGGCCGAGAGTATATTTGAAACAATATTTTTATGAGTTAGGACTACTCCCTTAGGATCTCCTGTTGTCCCGGAAGTATAAACAATTTCGCACATATCAGTTTCAGCCAGAGGCTGATCGGCCTTTGGCCGAGATTTTATCTGAGGAGTTTTTTTGATCGAAGTAACGGATTTAGTGAGATATGTAAGGTTTTCAATTATTGCTGTTTTTATCCCGCCGTCAGCCAGATGGCGGAGTTTTATTTTCTCGAATTTGTAATTGCTCTGAATGATAAATTTAGCGCCTGAAAGTTTTAGAATAGTTTCTGCTCTCTTTTTTCCTGATGCAAAATCAATTGGAACAACAATCGCGCCAGTTAGTAAAATGCCAAAATATGAAAAAGCCCAGTATGGACTGTTAGGTGCCCAAATAGCAACCTTATCCCCTTCTTTTATGCCCTCTTTCCTGAGATATTGCGCCATTTTCAAAGAAGAATTGTAAAGATCTGAATAGCTAAAAGTAAATCTTCTTATTCCAGTTCTATAAACAAAAACTTCTGAATTCCTTTTTTTAAAAGATCCAAATAAATCAATTAACGTATTCATCTTTAACCTTAACAATCGCAATTGTATAATCTCCGGCATGCGAAATACTCACTTCTATTTTTTGATTTGAATTAATAAGTGTGGATTTAAGTTCAGGTTTTCCTGATTCACTCTTCTCAACCCAAACAGAAAGCCAATCTTCTTTTTGTCCGATTGCCTTGAAAAATGCTTCTTTTGCTGCAAAAATTCCAGCTAAACTCTCCTTTGATTTATTTTGAGAAAGTTCAATGTCCAAAAAAACCTTCTCCAGAGGAGAATTCTTCATTCTAGCTTCAAACTCAGGTAAGTAGACTAAGTCTATTCCTATCATTGGTTGATTCTGCTTTGCAGAAGACTAAACTGTTTTTGCGGGCTGCTATCCAGCAGAGGATTGAAAATAAAAGTTGTTGAGACAAATCTCGTCGCTCCATCTTCTTTTGCCTGAATAATTGTCTTGTCGTTTATTCCCCCATCAACCTCAATTGCCAAAAATTTATTTTTTTCCCTTATTCTTCTGACTTTTTCCAGATACTCCGGCACGAATTCTTGACGAGACTGTCCTGCTTTTATTGTCATAATTAAAACACAATCTAAATCTCCATAAGGAACTTTTATATTAGATACAGGAGTAATTCCGTCAATTACCAGACCTACTTCGCCTAATTCTTGCGCCTTCGCCACAAACTCGTCCTGATCAGACATTTTTTCAATGTGGCCTAAGAATCTTTTGAATCCAGCTCTAGCAAATGGCTTTAAATACTGGACCGGGTTATTAACCATCATGTGGAGTTCAAAAAATATTTCCTTGGAATATTTGGCAAAGGGGGATGGATCTAGAAATGTAGTATTCGGCGCAAACTTTCCATCAATAATATCAATATGGATTGCAGGAGCCGCGTTTGCCTCAGCCACACTTGACTGCGACGCGGTTTCCGCAAATGACTTTACGATTTCTATCTTACGCTCAATCTCACTCCAATCTTTTTCAAGAATTCCGGGAATTACTTCCATAATTTTTAATTTGAAATTTGAAATTTGAAATTTATAATGAAATCTAAATTTCCTAATGATTTAATTTTAAAACATTTAATCATTGAGCGTTGATTGAAAATTAAGAATTGAAAATTTAAAATTGCCCTTTATTTTCCTATTATAACAAGTGCGTCGGCGGTAGAGGAAGGGGATAAATCAGCAGATGCACTACCAACTGTGTAACTAAATCCTAAATCTTTCTTAAGAAGTGCGAGAAAATTGCTTTCTGTGCTTTTAACTTTTATTTGCGTTCCCTGATAGTCAAAGTTGTCAGCGTTCCCAGTTGCTATAACTTTGTATCCAAAACTTTTAAGAATATCTGATCCTTTATTTGCTGCGCCTACTTCTCCGCTTCCATTTTGAACCTCAACTGAAAGCGTACTTCTATCTAGTCCTGTTGATGCGTCAACCGGATTTACAGCTTTTGTTGGTGTTGCGGTTGGCTCTTCAGTTGGATTAGCGCTAGGTACTGGCGTATCTGTTGGAAATTGGTACTCTGTTGGGGTTGGAGTAATTGGTACTTGTTTCTCACTTTTTGATCCCAAGAATTTTTGGGATATCCAAAAAGCGGCTGCCAAGAATATTACGAGAAGAATTATGTACAATAATTTTCTTGATTTTTTTTGAGTTTGGGACGACTGATAATTAAATTGATTAACAGGCGATTGAAAAGATGCTTCTTCCATTCCCTTATTATACCAATTTATACCTAATTTTGCAAATTGATCTGATATAATAGGTTAGCTTATGAAGAAATTCCTCCTTTGCCTTTTTGTTGTTTCTTTTGTAGCGATTTTAAGATTCACTGCAAATACACAGGCTCAAAATAATGATTGCGCTAAGCCTAATGATTTAAATCCAGCAGCAATAGAGAAATGCCTTGCGGATATTAAAAGTGCCTTAGATATGTCTGTAAAAGCGACAAAACCTCTGGAATCTCAATTAAACAGCATGCAAGCGCAAATTAATGGCATTAAAAATAGAGTGAGCGTGATTGAAAATGATATTGAAATAAAAAAAGAAAATATCAATGAGGGTTATAAAAATTTGGAAAAACAGCAGGAGATTCTTAATGCAACTATTCGGAATTTTTACATAAAAAGCTATTACAACTCCCCTATCTTAGCCTTTTTGTCTGCTCAATCCGCTTCAGAAATTACCAAAGCTTTGGCATATCAAAAAGCTGTAGAGAATCAAGATAAAGTAATAATTACAAATATTGCCATATCTATCCACGACTTGGAAACTAAGAAAAGAAATCTTGAAGTAGAACAAACAAGACTTACCTCAATAAAAGCGAGTCTTGATCAAGAATCCGGAAAAATTGAGAAAATTGTCAGCGGCGCAAGGACATATCAATCGGTTCTTTCAGGCCAAATTGCAGCTCTTTCCGCAAAACAGCAAGAGATATTAGGACAAAGATTGGCAGGATTAAACATCCCTAGATCTGCAGGTAGCGGTGTTCCTGCTTGTGTTGATGATAGAGATAAAGATCCGGGTTTTTCCGGCACAAGACTGGCATTTTTTACATACGGAGTTCCAAATAGAACCGGGTTGAATCAATACGGAGCTTGGGGAAGAGCAAAAGCACAGCAAGACTACAAAACAATACTCAACGCTTACTTCACAAACTTTGAGCTAAAAGAAGATTATGATGAGAATATTCAGATACATGTAGTTGATAGCGGAATAGACATGACTTTAAATGTAGAGGATTATGTAAAAAGAATTTATGAAATGCCTGATTCTTGGACGGAAAATGATCTTGCTGCTTTAAAGGCTCAGGCAATAGCCGCTCGATCATATGCTCTTGCATATACAAATAACGGACAGAATTCGATTTGCGCAAGTCAAAAATGCCAAGTTTTTAAGACAGAATCCAAGGGCGGAAATTGGAATACTGCCGCTGAGGTAACCCGCGGAGATGTGATGATACAAAATGGAACAGCTATTAAAGCATGGTACTCATCGACCCATGGAGGATATGTCTTTCCAACATCCGAACTTCCGGGATGGTCGGCAACTTCTTGGACGAAAAGAGCAGTTGATACACCAACTGGTGCGGCCGGAAGCTTTGGAGAACTAAGCAGCAATGCATACGACAAAGAATCTCCCTGGTTTTATTGTGATTGGGGATCAAGAACTCAATACAATAAAACTGCCTGGCTCACTTCTTCCGAGGTTGCAGACATAATAAACATTATTCTTCTGGCAAGAGCTGATTCTTCTACAAAAGAGAAATTATATCAAACTGATAAACCTCATCCTTACGGCGGAGAAGTTTGGGATCAAGATAGAGTTAAGTCTGAGCTAAGATCAAGAAATATAACACCCTATAATAGTATTTCTGACGTTTCTGTGAACGTTGACTTTGGAAGCGGAAGAATTACGTCTGTTAGCATTTCTGGCGATAGTTCCTCGCAATCCTTTGACGGATCTGAATTTAAAGACTGGTTTAATCTACGCGCTCCTGCTAATATACAAATTGTCGGACCTTTGTACAATGTCGAACGTAAGTAAATTGTTAATTGTCAATCGTTGTTAGGTATGGATATTTTTGTCGCGCCCAAAAAAGATAATCCAAAAAAAACTGTAATTTCTTTTAAGAATGATTTAAATGATATGAATAGTTTTTCTTCTTTTTGTCAAAACCCACAAGGAGTAAGTTTCCAAACCCAAAAATCGCATGAATCTATAATTCTATTCCTCCGATCCCATTTTATAATCAACATTTCTTGGATAATTATTAGCTTGTTTCTCTTGGTCTTGCCCATAATAATCTCAATTTCCTTCCCTAAGTTTGCCTTAGATTTTCTTTCCTCTGCCTCTGCAAACCGTTTTATCACTGTCTTTACTTTATTCTATTATCTTATGGTTTCCTCCTATGTATTTATAAGTTTTCTTCACTGGTTTTATAATGTATTTATGGTCACATCAGAGCGTATTGTAGATATAGATTATTCAGATATTGTTGTTCATAATATTGCTGTTACGTCACTCTCACATGTTCAGGATGTTAACTACACTCAATCTGGATTTATTCCAACTTTTTTCAATTTCGGTGACCTTTTCGTACAAACCGCAGGAAACGAAAGAAATTTTGAAGCTTTGTCAATACCTAAACCAAGAGAAGCAACGCATATAATTGGAGACTTAATTGGTAAAACAAAATAATGAATTTAGATTTTGTCAATTTTTTGCAACCGGTTTTCTGGCTTAAGATAATAACTCTTATAATGATAGGATTTTATGTAGTTTTTACGTTTGTCGTTTTCACGCAAGTCAAAACAATGGAACAAATTATTCATCTTCCGAACATCGAGAGGTTACTTAAAATAATTTCCATAATTCATATTGTTTTGGCAATTTCGCTTTTTTTAATTGCAATTGCTATACTGTAGTAGCAAGGTATGGATAAGAACATATCCTTCTCAAAAATAGTCGCAACGCCTTCTCTTAACTCATGGTCTCAAGCATACAATGCAGGAAAACTCTTCGCAGTTTTGTCTTTAGAAAAGACTCAAGGGGAAGTTCAACAATTGGAATCTTTAAATATTTTAGGCAAAGATTTATTGGAGCGTTTGGAAAAAGAATTTTTTACAGTTGAGGAAAAAAATCTAGAGTCAATAAAAACTGCTATCGTCAACACTTTCCAAAATACACCTACAGCCGTAAACGTATCTTTTGCAGCTGGTGCTTTTGTCAACAACATTTTGTATTTGTTTGGCGTAGGCTATGGCAAAGCTTTTATAAAAAGAGGGGGAATTTTAGGTCTTGTTTTGAATTCTTCTACACAGGCAAAAAGTGTTGTCGCCTCCTCCGGATTCATCAAAAATGGCGATCTGATAGTGCTCTCAACAGAAGCTTTCTCCTTAGTCTTCTCAAATGACGAAATTAGCGCAAACCTTAACGGATTGCCGTCTGAAATCGCAGAATCTTTTGCGCCAAAAGTGCATAAATCAGAAAACGGAAAAATATCTGCAATTATTATCAAATATGGAAAACCATTGGTTGAGGAAATTTTGGATGAAGGAATTGAAACAAATGAAGAGATAAAACAAGAAGAAGACAAACCTAAAGACCAAATCTCTCCTTTTGATAAATATTTATCTTTACTTAAATCAAAGCTAAGAAAACCAAATTTTAAAGTTGCGCCAACAAAAAAAATTTTTCTTTCTCTAATAATTATTATAGTTTTTATTTTGGCATCAAGTACTTTCCTGGCAATTCAAAAACAAAATAACGCCAAAATCCATGCGCTTTTTACAAAGACCTATGTAGATGCAAAGATGAAATACGACGAAGGAAAAAGTCTTGAGGATTTGAATAAAAATTTAGCAAGAAATTCATTTCTGATTGCGCAAAAAATCCTAAACAATAGCAAAGACAAATTTCCACCAAAATCTAAAGAATTAGTACAAATACAAGATCTTTTAAAAAAAGTCGACATCGGACTTGCTCAATTTTCTCCTGTAGATAGTTCTGGCCTTGACAGAAGTAAATTGTCAGTTATTGTAGAGAATGGAAGCGGGATTGAAGGTACAGCAGGAAAAGCGGCAGACGTACTCAAAGAACTTGGATACAATATTATCTCAACCGGAAACGCTGATAATTATAACTATAAAGGAGTTACAATCAAAGCAAAAAAAGAAAAGGGCAATTTTTTGGAACTTCTCAAAAAAGACCTCTCAAAAAATTACAAAGTTACTTCATCCTCTTCCGACCTCTCCTCCGATTCTTCCCCCACCGACGCCCTGATAATTATTGGGAAATAAGGATTAAATAACCAGAGACTTGACTCGCAAAGTTATTGCCACTGAAAAACAGGCACTTGTATAACTTATTGAGGCTTAATTTTTGAAGACTTTTGTTTCTTCACTAAATTATCGAGTTTTTCAGAGACTACTGCGCTATAATATTTTTCTCCGCATTGATAGATTCAGGAGCTGACTTTTGTATCTTTGACGCAGAGGTTGCAGGGTACAGGAATAAATATTAAATCAGGATTAAAGGAAGTTTTTGGAGGAGTTCAACAAATGAGTGGTTCAGTTGCATACTTTCATGAAATAACTTTAAACATTGGTAAGCATGATGCTAAAACTTTAGTTGGTTTTTCTTACGATATTGCCAAACATGGCTATGGCCTTTTGGGGCAAAGAGGATTTTTTGATATTTTTATTGTCAAATCTGATTTAATTAAGAAGGAAATAGAGCTAAAACCAAGAACTTAAAAGACTTCGTAGTTGATTTTGGCGAATTTACATTGTACCTACCTATTGACAATAGAATAAAGTTGTGTATAATTATTGTGTATTAAGGAGTTTTTATGCAAACACAGCGTATAAATATTAGTTTGCCATACAATATTTTAA
>Ga0213870_1000150_pt1 | contig 36743 bp, 35 predicted proteins | sample WICALVC2017_Meta_FD_160119 | JGI IMG/M metagenome (GOLD analysis project Ga0213870, IMG submission 160119) | Freshwater microbial communities from subterranean cave lake in Wind Cave National Park, South Dakota, United States - WICALVC2017 | ecosystem: Environmental > Aquatic > Deep subsurface >...
GTAACAGAGTTTATTAATGCTCAAAGGCCTGTGGTGGTGGTGGCGGCGGCGGCGGAATTATCATGATCCGAATCATGATCCGAATCATGATTCAGATTGGAAAAATAGTTCTCTACTTGGGGTGTTTTCTAAGCTGTACTGCCCTTGCAACACCAGTAATAAAAGTTGGTTCTAAGTCTTTCACAGAAAGTTATGTGCTTGCTGAAATCATATCCCAGATTTTAGAGGACACAGGAGAGTTTCAAGTCGATAGAAAATTTGGCATGGGTGGAACTGGATTTTTATTTAAGGCATTAGAAAATAACGAGATCGACCTTTACCCAGAATACACAGGCACAATCAGTGATGCTATTTTAAAAAATCCTCGGTTTAGCACGATCTCTCTTATTCGAGAAGCCTTAGATACTCAAGGGCTTATCATTAGTGAAAGTTTAGGATTTAATAACACATATGCTTTAGCAGTTCGAGAGGAGTTGGCGGAACGTTATTCTTTAAAAAAAATTAGTGACTTAAATTTTCATCCACAAATTAAAACTGTTTTTAGTTATGAATTTTTAAAGCGAGAGGATGGTTACTTAGGGTTAAAGCGAATTTATAATTTAAAATTAAAACATGTGCGGGGAATGGAACATAGCTTAGTGTATACAGCTCTTGAGAAAAAAGAAGTGGATCTAACCGATATCTATTCTACGGATGCTAAACTTTCTCAATTAAAGTTAAAAATATTACAAGACAACAAAAGCTTTTTTCCAACTTATTATGCTGTAATTTTAGCTCAAAAAAACTTTATAGAAAAACATCCTAAAGCTTGGAGTGCTTTAAAAAAACTTGAAGGAAGTATTTCTGAAAAGAAAATGATCGAGCTCAATGCTATGGCTGATCTTGAAAAAAAGAGTTTCCCAGAAATAGCAGCTACATTTTTAGGTAAATCGAGTCCAACACCTGTAAAAATATGGCAAGAGCTTAAGACACGTACCAGACAGCACGTATTCTTAGTATTCGTATCGCTCCTTGCTGCGACCCTAGCTGGCATCCCGTTGGGTATTTTAGCAAGTCGCTCTAAAATTCTTGGACAAATCATTCTGCTATTTAGTGGTTTATTACAGACGATCCCCTCCTTAGCCTTACTTTGTTTTTTAATTCCTCTTTTTGGGATTGGCACTCTTCCTTCATTAGTTGCTTTGTTCCTATACGGTTTGCTACCAATCGTGCGGAATACTTACACAGGGATCTTATCCATTGATAATAAGCTAATAGAAGTTTCAAAAGCATTAGGTTTTTCTTCTTGGCAAAAACTAAGACTAGTCGAATTGCCATTAGCTTCTCGCAATATTATGGCAGGGCTTCATACTTCTGCAGTCATTAGCGTGGGCACAGCCACCCTAGCTGCACTTATTGGAGCAGGTGGATATGGGGCATTAATTGTGACAGGATTAGCACTGAACAACACAAATTTAATTTTACAGGGCGCTATCCCTGCTGCAATAATGGCTCTTTTAGTACATGGAATATTTGAACTCTTAAATAAGGTAATTATTCCGGAAGGGATTCGTTAATATGGGAGCAACATCCAATGGGACTGAAAATTATTTTCAAAAACATTCTTTGCCAATAGATCCCGTTATTTTAGGCAAAACAAAATTTTGTATTTCTCCTGTTGGATTTGGCTGCTATCGCATACACTTTTCTATTCCTGAACATGCTCTAGCTTTAGAGCAAGCCTTACTCTCAGGCTGCAATCTTATTGATACCAGCACAAACTATGGGGATGGGGGATCTGAAATTTTAGTAGGACAAGCGTTAGAAAAACTCTTTAAAGAAAAAAAACTTTCTCGTGATGAAGTCGTGGTGGTCACTAAAGTAGGATACGTACAAGGACAAAACTTAAACTTAGCTAAAAAACGTATTGAACAGAGTAAACCCTTCACAGACATGGTGGAATATGACCCCGAGTGCTGGCATTGTATTTCTCCAGATTTCTTAGAGGATCAAATTACAAGATCTTTAGAAAGATTGAAGTTAGAAAAAATAGATGTCCTGCTTTTACACAATCCTGAATATTTTTTAAAAACGCATCAAGATTCTTATGAGTACTACAGAAGAATAGAGAGAGCCTTTGAATATTTAGAAGAACAAGTACAAAAAGGACGAATCCAATACTATGGAATTTCTTCGAATACGTTTCCTGTTTCAATGACTGAACATGATTTTACATCTTTAGAAAAAATCTTAAATTTAGCCCATGAAATCAGTCACCACAACCATTTTGCAGTAATTCAGTTTCCATTTAATTTATTTGAAGCAGGAGCTGCACTCATAAAAAATAATTCTTCTAAAACTGTGCTGGAGCTGGCTGCTTCACACCAACTAGGCACCTTAGTGAATCGTCCTTTAAATGCATTTTACAATAACCAGCTCATTCGGTTAGCAGACTTTCCACAACATGAGATGGCCCAACAAATATCTCAAGCGATAGAGGAATCTTGTCCAAAAACCATGACTTCAAAAACTTTATCCCAAAAAGTAATTAGATTATATCAGTCTCTTTCGGGGCTTCATTGTGTTTTAGTGGGAATGAGAAAGTCAGAGTACGTTAAGGATATAATGAATCTTGAGCCCCCTCTTCCACACGAGGAGATAGTTCAATGCTTGCGTGACTTTTGGGTCGATTAGTTGGTTCTGGTGTATGCACTTCATCATATTTTTTCGCTTTTCCATTGGAGCTGCTCGCGTCACCACCCCTCGCCAAGGCTTCGGGTGGCCGCTCGACACGTGAATATTCTGACTGTAAAAGCTCTGGCCAATAATTTGCCAACCGCTCTTTGTATCTTTCTTTAAGTTTTGTGTTTTCTGCATGCTGCGCTTTTAAGCGATTTAACCGTGTCTTAATTTCAGGTTTTTGAGTACGATTAAAGTAGTCTACCCATGAGTTGTGAAGTCGAATTATAAAATTAGACTCTTGCACAACTTGATTATGCAATGAAATGAGCTGCTCTTTATATTCATTTTCAAATTTACTACGATAACCTTGTTCATCCAGTATGAATTTTATTAGTTCCTCTTGATTGATGAGCTCACCATTTTCGTTAAATGCAGTTTGAACAGAGTAAGGAAGTTGCGCAAAATAATTTGTCGCACTCCCATCCTGAGAATGCTCCCGTGATCTAGAAGCCTTTATCTTAGCTTTAAAGCCTGCTTTATAAGCTTCCAATTCACCTCCTGGTGCTAATAAATTTTTATTAACATAATCTTTAGGTCCTTCATAAAGATCTAGAAATCTTTTCGAATGTGGAGCCGAATCAATTTTACCAATATGTTTTAACTCATGAATAAACGTCCCATAAGCTTGTATAAGTGAACGATCGGCACTAATACAAATACTGCTATAATTTAAAATCGTATAGGATACAAAATCTCTATACTCATCCCAAAAAACTAGTCTTTTATTAGGCCTCATATCTCTAAGAACTTTTAATTTTATTTCTTCTATTTGCTCTGCAACTTCTTCTTGAGAGGGTATCTCGTTCCAGTATGTTTCAAATTTTGGAAATGCTGCTCCAGCATGGTCATTGCCAGAATCACAAATTTTAATAAATTGGAAAAGCTCCTTTGTGTCGTTAATACCAAAAGAATGCATCGCTTCATCTAAAACAAGTCTTGATTCAGGATCATTACGTGTAAATTGCACTAATCTTTCAATATGCTCTGTTTTTAAGATCTTTTCCCCTGACGTCCAATTGCACTCAAGGTCTTGAGCAAAAGATGGAAGTGCAACAAAAAGGAGTAATAATTTTAGTACTATCATAAAGGGTATGGAGGTAAGCAACTAGCATGCCAATTTTATTAAGGGACTACTAAAGGTAAAAAGGGCTTACTTGAGGCTGGAAACTAACAAACTTTTGTACACTGTCTAAAGGTTATGCTAAAAAATGAGCACAATAGGGAAAGGTGTCCGAGTGGTTGAAGGAGCACGCTTGGAAAGCGTGTTATGGGTAACACCATACGCGGGTTCGAATCCCGCCCTTTCCGTTTTAGTTCGTAGAATTGTAGCTTCTCCCCGCTTATTCATAACGCAACAAGCCAATATGTTTATTTTTATAGCTTTATTAGATTTCTTATTTTAATATTATCCCAAAAAGCAATCCAGACAGAGGTTAATAAAATGGCACGTGTAACAATTGAAGATAGCTTAGGAAAAGTAGAAAACATGTATGAGCTAGTACATATAGCAACTCGTCGGGCACGTCAGCTTTTGACGGGGCAACCTCGATCAATACGATGTAAGAATAAAGAAATCGTAACTGCTTTAAGAGAGATCGCTAGTGGTCATCTTCACGCAGTATTGGAGAGTGGCAATGGCCAACAGCACTCAGTTTGAGCTGGAGCGGACAAAATCAAGGCTTGCATATTATAAACTTCAGCAAGAACAAAAACCTTCTGCTATCCATAAAAAGTGGTTAGAGATTTACCAAGAGCGTATACGTAAATTAGAGCGTCAAGCTCAAAAACAACAACAGTCCCATTGAGTGTACAAAAAAATCCAGAATTTTATTATACTTTTAAAGCAGCTTTAAAGACATCCTCAATCGTATCTGCAAAAACGAACTCAAGACCTTTTAAATTTTTTTCAGGAATTTCCTTTAAGTCCTTCTTATTTTGACTTGGCAAAATAACAGTTTCTATTCCTGCACGCCTTGCAGCTAGCACTTTTTCACGAATGCCGCCCACAGGTAATACTTTACCAACTAAGGAAAGTTCACCCGTCATTGCAACTTTTCCTTTAGCCTTACTTCCTGTTACTAACGACAACAGAGCTGTAGCCATTGTAACTCCAGCAGATGGGCCATCTTTTGGGATAGCGCCAGAGGGAACATGCAAGTGGATATTATTTTCATGAAAAAACTTTTGCGCTTGTGGATTGTTTTTTGTTTTTTTCTTTACATAACTATAAGCAATGGATGCAGATTCAGTCATGACATCACCAAGCTGCCCTGTGAGTTTTAATTCTCCAAAGGTAAAATCGGGTTTTGGATTGTCTTCTGTCTTAGCACTGCCATTTGAGTGTGAAGAAGATTGTTTAGTAAATCGCTTTGGCACATCCGAAGCTTCTACAAAAAGAATCTGACCTCCCATTGGTGTCCATGCAAGTCCTACCACTACTCCTGGAGTTTGCGTTCGTCGTAAAAGTTCATTTTCAAAGGATTCAGGACCCAGATATTCATAAAGGTCTTTCGGCCTAAGTGTTATTTTTTTCAAATTTGGATTTTTAACAAATTGTGTAGCAACTTTTCGGCAGATGGTGGCAACTTTTTGTTGCAAAGACCTCAAGCCAGGCTCACGACAATACTCAAGCATGATCTTTTTTAAAGTTTCTTTAGGCAACTCCAGTTGATCGGCCTTTAATCCATGAGCTTCAATTTCTTTTGGGATGACATGTGCATAGGCAATTTCTTGTTTTTCTTCTAAGGTATAGCCATTTATTTCAATAACCTCCATCCTATCTAAGAGTGGAGTTGGAATAGAAACCGTAGTGTTTGCTGTAAGGATAAATAATGTATTGGAAAGATTAAAAGGTACATCCAAGTAGTGATCAATAAACATATTGTTTTGTTCAGGGTCTAAAACTTCAAGAAGTGCACTTGCTGGATCTCCTTGGAAGCTAGCACCTAGCTTGTCCACTTCATCTAACATCAAAACAGGATTTTGAGTCTCTACCCTTTTCATTGCATTTAAGATTTTTCCAGGCATCGCTCCTATATAAGTTCTTCGGTGTCCTTTAATTTCTGCTTCATCACGCATGCCACCCAGAGAAAATCTAAAAAATTTTCTTCCCATTGCTTGAGCAATAGCTTTACCTAGTGAAGTTTTTCCAACTCCAGGCGGCCCAACAAAACATAAAATAGATCCCTTCGATTGCGGCTTTAATTTTCGGACAGCTAAAAACTCAATAATACGGTCTTTAACTTTTGGTAATCCATAGTGTTCTTGCTCTAAAACCTTACGCGCTTTATCTAAATCAAGTATGTCCTCTGAAAATACTTCCCAAGGTAAGGAAAGCAACCAATCTAAATAGTTGCGAATCACATTGTACTCAGGTGAAGTTTCAAAAGTACTTTCTAGTTTGTCTAACTCTTCTAGGGCAATTTTTTTTGCTTCAGGAGAAAGTTTTATTTTTTCTATTTTCTCTTGATAGCGGTCAGTAGGTTTGCCTCCTTCTGTATTTCCACCAAGTTCTTTACGTATCGCGCGAAGCTGCTCTTTCAAAAAATACTCTCTTTGCATTTTCTGCATTTTTTGAGTGATGTCTTCATTAATTTTTTTTTGGACTTCTGAAAGTTCTTGCTCACGCTTTAAGTGAAACAAAAGTTTTTCAAATCTTTCACGAACATGAATAGTCTCTAAAAAATCTTGCGCATCTTTTTTCTTAAGTGACAGTGCAAGAGCTACCAAGTCAGCTAAAGCGCCTGGACCTGGCGCATTTACCATTGCAAGTTTTAACTCCTCTGTAAAAAAAGGGTTGGTTTCTGAAAATTTCTTTACTTGTGAAATTACTGATCGTGTTAAAGCATCTAATTCTAAGGATTTTTCTAAAATATCATCTTTATACTCCACTTGAGCAACGAGATATGGCTCTTCACGAATAATTTTTTTAACTTCAAAACGTTTTAAGCCTTGAATCAGCAGAGTAACAGCTCCCTCCATGCTATTGAGCCGCTTAATGACGTGCACAGCGGTACCAAACCAATATAAATCTTTTGGTTTTGCGAGCTTTTCTACATCGTATTGTATCGGATTTGCTGGATGCAAATCCTTAGGGGTGGCTTCATTAGACAGCTCAGTGGAAAGATCGGGTAACTTTTCATCTCGAGTTAATAACAGTCCAACAATACCCCTATTTGCTGCTTCAACTGTTTCAATAAGCTTTGGTTTTGATAAAACTAATGGTGAAATCATTCCGGGATAAATAGGAGAGGATTGCAATGGAACAATAAACAAAGTTTGAGGCAAAAATGAGTCCAAAGTAATAAGATCTGAGCCCATCTCTACATTTAAAGCCTCGCGTAACGATTCACGTTTTTCGTCCATGCTTCTTATAATGGGTGCTGTTTTTAAAAGGTCAATTTGAAAGAATTTTTAACTCGATAGCTTTTAAAATCTCATTTTGGCGAGCAGAGTCTGGATCGGATACAGATAACCAGCGATCAAAATCACCACTTTCCTTAATTTTTTCTACTTCTTCACTGCTATTCACAGTAACTTTAACACCACCGATTTGTTTGGATGTCAGAACCTTAAATCTATACCGAGTTTGAAGATATTTTTTACGTGGAAAGCTATCCACTTTATACTCAATGAATTTGTCACTAGAAGTGGAATAAATCCAATCCGTAACTAATACTCCAGCTTGTTCATCTTTTTCAGTAATAGTGTACTCTGATGTAGCAGAAACAATCCCTTTCCATACTTTTACAAACTCTTCCTCAAAAACTTTTTCATTAGAAAGTTTTGCATAAGATTGTTTTTTATAAGGAGAGGAAGTGCAACACAGAGTGCACAAAATTAAAAGTGGGAGGAAAAATCTCAAAGCAGATCTAAGACACGCTCTCATAAAAGATCAACAATAATGCGATTCGGCTTATAAAGCTGAAAAACTTCAAATTTGATATTTTTTGCCTTATCTGGATGCAAAGTAAATTCCACAATAGCTAAACCATCTTCTAACCGTGGTACAACGTTAAGTTTTTTTATTTTCTTACTCTTTAAAAAAGTTTTTTGAGTTTTTTGAATATCAAAATCATATTGTACATCAGCCCAGACACTTAGAACCATTCTCCCTTCTTCCGGCGCAACTTGAACTTGAAAATAAGGCATGGCTTGTTTTTCAGTTTGAGACTCCAGGTCGAGCACAATACGTTCATATTCCTTGGTAGGTTTGCCACACCGGATGTCTTTTAATTTCACAATAGTTGTTGACTTGTCTCCTCCTGCAAAAAATCCAGAAGAAATATATGCATTAGTTTTCTGTTCTTTTACTTCATATCGGGGACCTGGGCGTCCTATTTGGTTGCCTTGCGCAGTAAAAAAACAAAATAAAAAAACCCAACACCATCTCACGCACATGAAATTAAGTTTATCGGTGAAAAGAAACCCTGGCAAGAGTAGAAGTAGAGGTCTTAGTTACGATCTTATAGCGGTTCTTGTCGAAGGGCTTTATAGCCCAACCATACGACAATGAGCATGAAGAGCATCCCCCAGCTTGAAAAAAGCATGTTTTGAAATGGCGGCTTTGGCCCATTATGATTATGAATCGTACCACATCCGATGGCGATACTAGATTCTGTTTCTGTGGTGGTAGTTCCTCCACCACTTGAGCTCTCAGAACTAGGTGAGGATGCACTGGAAGTTTCAGAAGGAGTTCCATGGTCAGAAAAAGCTGTAAAGGAATCGGGCGCCTCGCAACGAGCGTTATTTGTAAGGGTTGGGCTATCATTAGAAGGAAGAAAGGAGGTGGCATCATTAATCGTAACAATCAAAAGATAAAATTTTACACTGTCGATTTGAGAAGAACCAACGGGATAAGTAGAGGACGCTAAACTTGCATCATTCTTCACTCGAATATAGTAAGTTCCTAAACCTGCATCAGCTAAAGTTGCGCTAGCATCATAATTTGTATAATTGCTTGAATTCGTAAAAACATTATTTGAAACGGTTTCATTAGTAGCATTTAAAAAAGAATCTAAAAGATTTACACTTGGGTCAAAAGACGAATAAAGACTGTAAGACAAAACTTTTACGGAAATCTTTCCAGAAACGTTCAAGAGTTTAAAAAAATGTTGTGTTCCTGCTCCTCCCATGACGTAGTTCCCTGCAAAACTTACGCTACCACCACTGTTATTTGATAAAAGAGTTGGTGCATCTAAATCCGTTGAAGATGGAGTTCCGCCAGCCATGTTTGAGCAACTAATATTGTAAGAAGCAACACTTGTGGTTTGGTTAGCATTGACTGCGATACTTTGTGATACTCCCGTGCTGGTTTCTATAAATGCCCTCTTAAAAGGTGCGCCACTACATGCGGTATGAGAGTTTACAGTTCCGTAATAACAACCACTTGCATTGCCACCACACAAGGCTGTAATGGGCTGACTCATCTGAAAAGGCTCAACCATCAAGTAATAACTTCCAGGTTCTAAGTTAGGAATAGTATAATTACCATTGGATTGAGAAATCGCACTGGATACTACAGTTCCTCTTGTTTTTGAGATCGCTAGGACATGAGCTCCAAAAATGGCACTGGATCCATTTGCAACAGAACCACTGATTGTACCTCTTCCTGTTGTAAATGAACTGGATGGATACAAAGCGCCTATAGCATGAATGTCATCACAAGAGAGTTTAGCTTGGCCGCGAGTTTCAATATACACCATGGAAGATTGCAAGCTTGCAGAATGAGTCAATCCAAAGGCGTGTCCAAATTCATGGGTTGCAACATTTTCTATAAAGACATGCTTCCCGTCCCCACTGTTTGATGTTTGAGTCACATCTGTTGAGAAAATAAAACTATCATCGTTAAACTCAACATCTGCTTCAGCTAGCTGACCATTCGTGTAGTAATACAAATAAGTCACACCTAAAGTTGAACCACCTAATTTTTGTGAGGATTTACTTGAAAAGAAAATAGCATTACGTTTGTCATAACCCCAAGCGGTAGGAGTTGCAGAATTTGAACCTTGCCAGTAGTCAAAACCAACAGAACCACTACCCGCATATTTCCAACGATTCAGTGCATTTGTAAAAGCAGTAAAAACTTGAGCGTAACTCAAACCAGAGTTGTTGAGATAATTAGCATAAAATGTTGGAGCTGACGGAGATGCCCAATATAAGGCATTGCCTGAACTTGTGGCAAAAAACACATGGGCATAAGCTAAGTGAGAAATTCCAAAAACAAAAAAGCTAAAACCAATAAAAATTTTTAGAGCTTTAAAAAGTCCGAATCCAGCAAACGCCAAAAGAATAGCAAAGCTAATGGGGATCCAAATACTCTTTTGAATGCCCAGGGAATTTGCTGAATCCGACACAATATTCTGTTGCTCAACTCCTGCTGGAGCACTCATTTCTTGTTTTATTTCACGTGTTGTTTGACTCCCCTCATGGCGCTGATGCTCTGGATGTTGATGCGAAGGTGATTGTGGTTTTGGTGTTTCTTTGAATTGCTTGTGTGTAGCTTCAGGAATATTTTTGCCTTTAGCAATTTTGCGGAAAGTATCGAGTGAGAGCTCGGAGTTGTACGATGCATGGAGAGAACTGTCTGCCCTGCCAGAATCCACAAGGGCTGCCCCGCCTAAACTATTGCTAAGGAATATCTCCCCATTATCTTTTTTAACAATATTATACTTACCCGTCGTAAATCCAGGTACGTCATAGCTGTCATTGTCATTTGTATTCTTTTGACCAAGCAAAACCACGACTTCTTCATTCAAATTAAAATGGGCAGTGCCTGGCACATGCATTTCTATGCCATCTTTAGCACCACCAGGTTGGCGAATAAGAATTTGTTTTTCTTTAAGATCACCCTTTAAAACTTCAGTGATAGAAAGATGGGTATATGTAAAAATTCTTCCAGATGTGGTCTTTTCATAGTCCGCATAACTACTACCTGTTTGACCTCGAACAATATACACAGCCTCATGAATAACATCTTCTAATGTTCGATTTACAAAGGTTGTAGCTGTGATGGGGCGGACACTGATGAGGAATGCAAAAACCCCAAGAATCCATCCTTTTTTCATTCGTCTATTCCTTAGACTTCGACCGGAGGATTTGCGTTCTACAAATCCGACTCCAAGTGCTTTGTTGCCCTACACAATATAAATTGTAATGCAAATGTGAAAATTTATGAAGCAATTATAAAGGTTAAAGAGTCATTAACACCTAGGTAAGATTCACACACCTCAAATTTATTGCCATTCTGCTAGAAAAATATGGAGGTCGTGTGGGTTTTTAGAGTTTCGATTGCTTGCAAAAACAAGCTTTTTGCCGTCTGGACTAAACATAGGAAAACCATTGAAGGTTCCTTCAAAACTAATTTGCTGTGCTTGAGTTTGCTTAGAACTGTTGCTCTGTATTTCCCAAAGATGAAAGGTGTGAGGTTCATTATAATTTGTTGCGTTTACATCAGATTTCGTCGCATCCACATTGGCGCCGCTCACTTTTTCTCCCACACCAAGTGTGCGGGTGGCGCGGGTGGCGCGCTCGACACGTTTCCGATCGACACGTAAATGTTTCGGAATATTTGCTGAAATCAATACTTTATTACCATCAGGATAAAATGTTGGAGCAAAAGAAACAGCTTGGAAATTTGTAATTTGCTCAATGTTTTTACCTGTACTATCCATTGTAAATATTTCAAGCGGACTTTTGGGAATGTATCCTTCTTGAATAGAGCTCTTAAAGTGTAGACGCTCCTCTTTTGAAGTCGGAGTATATCCACGAAATACTATTTTTTTACAGTCCTGTGAAAAAAATGGGCCTCCTTTATATCCTTCACCAAATGTAAGTTGTTTAAGATTGCTGCCATCTTTATCCATTGTATAAATATTTAAACGGCCCTTCTCTCTTGCCGAAGTGAAAACAATTTTATTCCCACACACCGTACTTTCAGCGTCATATCCATCCACTTTTGTTAAAAATTTAACTTTTGAATTGTTGTCCTTTTGTGTAGCAACAATGTCATAAGACTTAAAAATTTCCCAAACATATCCTTTTGAACGATCTCTTTCTGGTGGGCACTCCACGCCTTGAAAATATGTAGAACTAAAAATCATCTCAGTAAGCGAAACAAAAAAACTACATGTGTTTCGTCCGCCTAAAATACTGACTCTTTTTTGATTCGAGCCATCTAAATCCATTGTATAAATTTGATCACATTTAAATGGTGGGCGCTTACTTTGAAAAACAAGCTTTTTCCCATCTGGCGAGAAATAAGCCTCTGCATTGGTTCCTTCAAAGGTAAGCTGTTTAATAGATTTAAAATGCCCTTCTTGTGAAAAACCCGGAGAATTTGCTGCCTGCAAATTTGACACAATATTAAGACTGCAAGCAATAAACAACAAAATCATTAGTGCAAATATTTGTTTCATTTTCAATCCTGTTTTTTAAAATACTTTAGTAAAAAATCTAAAACAGCTTGAGTAGATTTTGAATGAGATTTTTGTGATAGATACGCAACGCTAATTGCGTTTTTCAAAGGCACTCCACTCCCTTTAAAACAATAAATTTTATGCCCTTGCTTTTGAAGCTTTTCAGCAAAATGTCTTGGTAAAATTCCTGCTGCAAAACCAGCAGTAATAAAGCTTGCTACTCCGTGAACGTCCATCAAGGTAGCTTTCACGTTTAATCTCAAATGTTTTGTTTTGAGATGGTGGGCACACCACATCCTTAAAATGGGTTCACCTTCTTGATATTCTACATACTCCAAATTTTCATAATACTTGGCTGTATGCTTTGGAGAGCCTTTTTGTTTTAAAATTTGTGGATGGACACAAAGCTCTAAAATTTCATCATAAACTTTTTGAACTGTAATTCTACGGTCCATTTTGTAAGCATCTACAAAAGCAAAGTCAAGATCACCAGTAAGCAGTCTTTCGTTCATAGCAGAAGCAAAACCAAGTTTTAATTTAAATTTAACTTTCGGGTATTTTTTTGAGAACTGTGAAAGGAGTGGAACAATAAAACTATTTCCAAATTCAATCGGAGTTCCTATCACAACAGTGCCAGCAAGTTGTATTTTATCTCCTCTAATTTCCATTAAGGTGTGCTCGAGATTTTGAAAGTTCTTTGTGCATACTTCAAAAAGCTGGTGACTCGCTTCTGTAGGGATGAGCTTTAAATGGAGTCGGTCAAAAAGCTTTATTTCCAAAGTATCTTCTAAAGCTTTTATATGTTGGCTAATTCCAGATTGAGTAAGATGCAACTCTTGAGCTGCTTCTGTCATACTTTTTCTGCGGTACACAGTTTCAAAAACCCTCAGTTGGTTTTGGTTGATTTTATCGAGGATCACAAGAACTTATTCTTAACAATATCGCTCCCTGCAGACAACTAGTATTCTTTTGTGTTGACTATAATCAACACTATCGTTGCCTAATAGATATACAACTAATCCAAGTCGTGGTATAAGCCTCCTCATTGTGATTAAAACAGGTTATCAGGATATTCTAAAACAAGAGCTATCTAAGCGATGTTCACAAAATCAAAAATACTCGCTTCGTGCTTTTTCTCGATACCTAGATCTTCAGCCCGCACAACTGTCGAGGGTGTTAAATGGGAAACAAAACATTTCTTCAGCTGCTGCCAATCTAATCGCTGAAAAATTATTTAAACTTGAGCGGGATCGTGAATATTTTATTTCTCTTGTAGAACTTGCAACAGCTAGACGATCACACGCTAAGGAACGAGCTCTCCAGAAAATAAGAAAACTTGCACCTTCAGACAGCCCGGTTCAGCTTCAACTAGAAGTCATTTCCGTTATTTCAGATTGGTACCATTTTGCAATCTTAGATCTCATGGCTTTGCATGATTTTAATCCTACCTCAATCAATATTGCGTCTTACCTAGGAATTAGCGAAATTGAAGTGAAATTTGCAGTGGAGCGGCTTCTCAAACTAGGCTTGCTAGAAAATGTAAATGGTAAGCTTAAGAAAACGCACGTTAAAATTGCTACTCCCAATGGCATTCCAAGCGCATGCCTTCGAAAATTCCATTATCAAATGTTGCAAAAAGCTACGGAGAGTATTGAAACCCAAAGTGTCAATCAGCGCTACCTTCGAACAAAAACAATGTCGATAGCGAGAAATGAGCTCCCTAAATATTTCAAACTCGTTGAAGATTTTTTTGAACAGGTTGGAAAATTAGTTACAAGTATTGAGGCACCAAGGAAAAAAGATGCGTTGTATCAGCTCAATCTTCAACTTTTTGATTTAAAAAAACAAAAAAATAACAGAAAGGGAGATAACTAAATGAAAAAAAAAGTTGTAATTGGTTTGATATTTAGTGTGATCTTACTCATAACACATGCCTCTGTTGCACTTGCAGGTGGAACAACCAGTGATGGTGGCAACGGAGGGAACTTTTGTAAAAAAGGTAATGCACCAGCACAGCCCTGTGATCTCTATTTTCAAAACAATGACTTTGAGCTTCCTTACACAGAATTGCAAAAGGTTCCTTTTGAGAAGCTTCCTAGAGCCATGCTAGAAGAACTTGATAAAATAGAAAAATTTATAAAGTTAAGAAGTCTTAAACAACTACATATGGTACTAACGGAAGGCAAATTAGCAAATAATGCTATACATGTTTATAATACAAAAGAATTTTTGGGTGAGGATGTTTTCCTTTATTCTTCAAGAATAGAAAAAAGGCAAGTGGGGTTTGCTTATAGCGCTCATATTCCAAAGGGCAAAGCTACTCCTGACAATGACGTTATCAATGTCATTGAATTAGATTTAGATTACTTAAAAACCTCTTCTCCACGCAATCAAGCCTTTGCATACTTACATGAGTACTTACACTTAGTTAGAAAAAAACATGAATTTATTTCCCCGTTTATTAAGGCGTTAGGTGTACTTTTGACGATTCAAGATGAACAAAAGAAAGGGCAAATACGAGAGCTTACAAAAGAAGAATTACAAACTTCTAGAAATTTTCAAATTTATTTAACACAACTTGGATTTGAGCAAGAGTGTTTAGGCGTCACTCAGATACACCAAAACGGTGGGGGTCTTGTGATTTTTCACAAATTAAATGAGGAAATCTACCACGGCAAATTTAAAAAAGATGCTGAAAATCCGCTACTAGCAAACTCATTTAAAACTTGCAGACCTTACTTCGATTCCGAGACTCCCAACAAGAAAGCACTTGAGATATTTTTATCAAAAACTAATTTTATTAGTATTGATTCTGTTGTGTATGGAAAAATTAATGAGGGCCACGGTTATGTTGTCCAAAATGAGCATGTAAGCTCGTCTACAGTGAATGTGAAATCTTTTGCTAGCTTTAAAAAGAGTGTTCCAGTGGAGTTTATTCCACAAGAAGAAGTAGAAATATTTGTGGGCGGTCAAACAGTTTTTTCTGACCAAACTTATAAAAATGTGTCTGTTGCAGGAGGATTTTCTACACTAGACCGCTGTTTAGAGTTTGATAAGAATGGAAATTGTATTAAAGATTTTCACGTTTTACCTATTGAATTTGAGTTGGCTGTGGGTGAAAAAAACCGATTAAACAAATTTACCGTGTCTTTAGTAAAGTGGGGATTTGGTAACAAAACTGCTACAGAATATAAATGCTTTTTAAATGCAGGAACATTTACTTATGAACAGCTTCAACAAAATTTAGGATCTGCTTGGTCTGCCTCATTGGGAAAAGCCGAATGTGAAGACGCTTGGAACATTATTGAAAACGGCAATCTAAAGTTTTTATTTCAAGCTGGAGTAGAAGGTGCCCCCGCTGCAATTATGGGTATTGGTGATGTATCTTTAAATCAATACACATCAGCAACGAATACGTTTACTTTTAGAGCAGAATTGTCAGCTGGAATTGAAATCCTTAAAAAATTAAAAATAATTGGATTTGCTGATGGAGATTTGTATTTTGGGGGTAGCGAACGACCAGGAAATGCTCATGAATTTTTACTTGCAAAAAGTAAACTTGGGATAAAATTACATTTAAAACTACCCAAAGGATTTTATTTGCAAGGAAGTTATCAGAAAAATCTCGATTTTATTCATCCGGAGATGGGGGCAGATTTAAATTTCAGTGAAGATGTTTTTGGAATAGGGATTGGTGTGCACCATTAAACCGAGATATTAACAAAACAAAAATGTAATCATTCAAGGATTGAAAAAGTAATAAATTTAAGTAAAGTAAAACCTCACAAATGGATCGCTAGCTCAGTTGGTAGAGCAGCTGACTCTTAATCAGCGGGTCACAGGTTCGATCCCTGTGCGGTCCATTTCCCTAAAGCTCAACATATCATGATGAGATAATTCAATTGTTCGAATCAGCCTAATCTTTTAATTGTCGTTATGCTCCTTACGGACATTACTTCTGAGCTGATTCGGCTTACACCAACCCTTCAAACGTTTATATTGACTAATTTAATCGGCTATGGTATAGTGCGCCATACTTTTGGAGGTTCGGCATGAAATATATATTCACAGTTTCTCTCGTTGGATTGATGCTTTTGGTCGGCAATGCAAAGTCCGACGTTAATATTCGCATCGGCAGTATTGGTACCACATTCAAGAATCCTAAGAAGACAGGATCGGTTCAAGTAGATCTAAGAACCTTGTACCTAACTCACATTAAAACAACGTACAATGTATCTTCAGAGACAATTGAGCATTTACCGTGGATACTGAAAGATCCATTGATGGCACAGATTTCAAAGGCGGAAGAAAATCTCAATTTTTTGCTTCAACAAATGGTCAATTGCGCCTATGACGCAGAAATTAAGGGCGATGTTATGACGTGCGCCAACGACTATACACAATATTTATTGGAACAGCTACAAATTGCTTTTGATGCCGAGAATCAAAAGACTACTGTAAAAGCATTTCTTGTCATTGATCTATTTGGTTCTAACCATCGACAGCCTGACGTGTATGGGATTGGTCGCGGTTTTAACACTGAACTCATTGGCGATAAGATATTTGAATCTCTCGGTGTTAGTAAGATTACATGCGTAAAGGGTGGCGTTTTTAGCTCTGATAAATGTCGTATTGACCTCGATTAGATTACACGACAAGGAAAAGGGCCTGTATGAAATTCCAAATGAAGCACTATAAAATATTCCCTTTGATTTTTTTGGCGCTAATCTCAGTGCATTGTTTCGCTTCAGCTGAGCAACCCTTAGATGCTACACGGGCACCACTGAATTCCACACAAAAAAAGATGCTTCTTATTTTAAAAAGCATCGTGGATCAGCTTTCTGTTTCAAAAAAAGCAACCATAAATATAAAACGAGGGACCCCGAAAGTATTAGAATTCAACATTGATTATCCGCCTGAAGATGAAAAAGCCATTGTGGGAATGGCGGGCACTACTCAAACTGCTCTACAGCTCCTTTTTAACGAGCTCTCCATTGCTAGTGAACGGGATGAAGTTCTAGCACAAGACAATGAATTTAAAATTAGTGAACGCAAAAATATTTTACTCCTTCATTTTCGTAAAAAAGATTAAAATATGTTTAATAAAATTATTTTTGCTTTGCTTTTAACACTTGTAATAAGCTGTAAACAACCGCAAAACCAATCCCAATCTACACAAACAAGTTTTGCTAATTCTAAAACACAAAATATCAATTTAATTATTGTTAACGAAGAAGAAAATAAAGGATGGTTGAGCCGTTTTTTTAGTGAAACATATCATTCAATTAAAACTGGCTTCAAGAACTTAAATCTAAAAGCACAAATCGATTTAGTAGAATTAAGCCAGTTTGCGCTAGCAACGATCATAGAATCTAAGCCTGTCTTAGATGAAGAGTACCAACATAATATTGATATGCTTTATGCAGACAATAGTCTGGAGGATTTGCCGGAGCTTGCACGGCTAGAGCATTTTCAGGATGGAAATGCGAAAAAAGGTGATGTGCAAGCAACAAGTTGGGACGCAAATCCGACACAAAACAGTGAAACAAATACTCCACACCAATGGGTCTCATTAAAATTGGGAACAAAATTTTTTGTTCCTATCACTTTTTCTTTTCCAAATCTTATTGGTTTGCTTGGAGTTAACTTAGGTACAAAACAAGAACTCAATCGCATTTACACACTAAAAGTAAGAACAGACCAAGCACTTAAACCTGTCGATGGGGTGCTCGATGAAGCAAAAGCAAAACTGGCCCAAACTTACAAAGCATTTAAAGCAATTCGCATACCCCTTACAGCAAAAGGACTTCTATCTAGTTTTGTTGCAGGCACAGAGATTAAAGAAGAAAGCAAACGAGCTGTAATTTCAAAACTAGGCCTCAATTTTGGTGTACCGGCACTTTTAGGTAACGCAAATATTTACATGAAAATGGAAAGCAACTGGGAATCCACCATAAAAATCTTATATGGAAATGATGACAATCCTAGAATTCGTTTTACACTAAAAACTATTTCAGAAAAATCAAAACAAACGGATAAAAACATAGCCCTCAATTTAACCATTTTTGAAACATCCATAATAAAAGGTGTTCTTGGAGCAAAGCTGCTCTCTTTTGATAAGGTGTCCTCACAAGAAGATAGCATTACTTTTGATTATATTTATGACCTTAGCTATTCGAAGGCGGCCCAAGCTTTAGAGCAAGCTTTAAAGGGAAATTTAGAATCAACACAAAACCTTGCAGTCACTCGGAATGAAGAGGAAAAATACCAAGGGGTTATCCTCTATCAAGAAAATACTTCAATGGTCACAAAAGTATTAAAAACCTCAAATTTTAGTTTTTCAACAGAAAGTGGAATTTTAAAAGACATCCTCGATGCAACTCGTATTAGCAAGGTACTCGCCGGACTTGTAGGAACCAAAAAGTCTGAAACTTTTACTCATGCCACCGAAGCTTCCAGCAATTTCATTTTGGATAGTTCTGCAACTGAACCTTTTACTTATATTAAAAAAAAGACCATCGCACCAATTTGGGGATTATTCGTGGATAAAACCTTAGAAATCCATGCTGTAGTAAAGCTCTTAGAAAAAGAAAACCCACATTCCCCAGTTCAGCTAGAATTTGTAGCTGATTTTAAAGACCAGAACACGAGTGATGATCTTTTAAAAATGTTTTTCAATGATACAAAAAAACTGCTAGGGAAACACAACCCTCCACTGCATGAAGCAATTGTAAAACTTGAACAAACTGAAACTTGTGAGTCGAGTGAAAAATCAAAATATAAAACCGTGGGTGTCCTTTCGAATATAACGATTCATAATCTTCTTCGTTTACCCATCCATCAGATACGTGACAACTGGAGACAATTTAGCAATAAGAATTTTGAAAAGAAATTTTTTCCACTTTGGATAAAAATCAAAGAGGCTACAGATAGCCAATCTCTTGCTAAAAATTTCTATGAATTATTTAAAGCATATGGAGACAGCCCTTTACCATTTTTATTTCTTGTAAATCTTGTAGAAGATTTGTCAGAAGAGGATTTCACACAGTTTAAATTCTCAAACGAAAAGTGCAACTTCACATGGACACTACGTCCTCAAAACGAGGAATAAGCAATACCCGAACGAACAGTGATAGCAACAGCAGCAGTCCCTATACGTAAAGACTCATCTCTTTATTGCGTACACAATAATCCTCAATAAGTTTTCTTAAATTTTTTTGTAACTTTTTTGTGATGGGTCCTGCCTTGCCTAATCCAATTTTTCTGCCAGAAACCTCTACAACAGGCAACAACTCTTTAATGGAAGAGGACATAAACACTTCATCTGCAAGAAATAATTCTTGAGGAGTAAAAAGTCTGTCTTGAAAAGGTATCTTTTCTTTTTTACAAGCCTTAATAATAAACTCTCTAGTGATCCCAGCAAGTATTCCTATTGATAACGGCGCACTCCAAACTTCACCATTCTTTACAATAAAAATATTATTGGTAGTGCCCTCCGTTACAAAGCCTTGATAGTTTAAAAATATTGCATCTTGAGCCCCTTGAGCTTTAGCTTCCTCCAAGGCTAAAATATTGTTTAAATAATTTCCTGATTTTAACGCGGGATCCAGCGCTGAAACTAAGTTTCGATGTCTTGTGACTACTGCATATTTCATCACTTCATTAGGAGGACGAGCAGTGAGTTCTTTTACAAACACCAATGGATAGGGATCACTCGCATAATCCGTATCAATATTAAGATCTCCAAAACCACGACTAACTGTAACACGCACATAAACATCACTTTTTGTCGCTTTCCCGGCATTGGGGCGCTCCGCATTGGATCCCTCGCTCTGTCCGCGCTCGGGTGGCTCCACTTGAAAATGCTCCGAAGTATTCCCAAATTTTTGAAAAAATGCCTTACATGTAGCTTTAATCATGTTTAAAAGAAAATCTGTGCTGGGGAAAGTTTTAAAACAAGCCAACGCTGCAGACCGCTTGAGCCTTTGTAAATGCTCCTCCAGCCCAAATGGAACCCCATTATAAGTTCTAAAAACTTCATAAACAGAGTCACCAAAATGAAAACTGCGATCAAAGACACTCACAAAAGCTTCCTCAGGTGGAAGAATTGAAAACCTTTCACTATTGGGATTCTTAAAATCAGATACTGCAACTAATGCTTTTTTTGGTATGGTGTTGTTCATGATTCAATATTTACCGAGTAGTTTTTTTTTATTAATCCTTGCATGTTCATCAGTTCCTAATTTTATACCTTCCAGCCCCATTGATGAAGCTGCTTCATATAAAGATGCCTTAGCACTATGTGGAGAATATCAGATCTTAGGTAAAAAAAACACCTCTGGGTATCCGCTACCAGAAAGATCTTCTACTTTAACTCCATGGATACAATGTTTTAAAAAAGTCCTCTTAAGATTTCCAGAGTCAATGGATAATACATCGTTTGTACAATTTTATCGTGCTCTTCAAAACAAGCAAGAAAGCATATATCCCGTAGATGCACAAGTGATCTCCTGGCCAGCTCTAAACTTTGTTGTTAAAGGATGCTTAGAGCACATCCAAAAACCACATTTACCCTTTTCAAAAGAACAAAAATTAACAATAGAAAAAGAATTACCCAGCTATGCATTATACCTCTCAGAAAACTTAAAAGATCAATCTACACCACCAACTTACGTTTTAAAAGACGAACAGATTTTACAATTTAAAAAGGAACTAGAACAAAATAAACTTGCAAAAAATATCGCAAAGACTAAAAAGCTCCTCCCCTCCCAAATAGAGTATTGTAAAAAATATAACAACTATCGTGAACTGATCACAAACCTAGAAGACCTTTCCATGTACAAAACAAAACTTGAAGACAATTCCTATTTAGATCCTAACAATAAAGCTGATTTAGCAATGAAAACAAAAATTGAAAAACGAATTAAAGAAATGAAAAAAGAGGCAATTCAAAAAAACTTGCAATTAAAAGAAGCACTCAAAAATAATGTAACTAATGATATGTATTGTCCTCTTCATCATTCTCATCAAATTCGCTGATGACTTCGTTGTTCACTACAAGCTTTAAATAAGAAGGTCTCTCTTTAGATTGTTTTTTTGTAAAAGGTTTTCTTTTCTTTCTTACTCTAAGATATGCTTTGATAAATAAATAAGAGAAGCCTACCACCATCCCACCCAAATGTGCTGCATTAGCAACTCCTGAACGGCTATAAAAAACTGTTGAAATAAATTCAATGGCTGCAAGCAACAACACAAAGTGCTTTGCTTTCATTGGGAAAATCATCATGAAAAGAAGAAGTCTTTCTGAATAAATAATCCCATACGCTACCAACAAACCATAAATTGCTCCCGATGACCCCATCATGGGGATGTAGTTTGTTGAAGTTCCTTTGAAAAAAATCTGAATGAAAAAATATATGAAACCACCTGAGAGTCCACAAATGAAGTAATATTTTAAGAAAAATCGAGAACCCCACTGCTGTTCTAATTCACTGCCAATCATCCATAAAATAAGCATATTAAAAAGGATGTGGAAAAGGTCGGCATGGAAAAACATATAAGTAAGAAACTGCCAAAGTGTTGCTTTTTGAAAAACATGGGCAGGAACCAGAGCAAAAATCTCTAGTATTGAGGTGCCAAAAAAAGTATCTGAAAAAAGCTGGATTAAAAAAAATCCAACATTGAAAATTAAAAGCCATTTTACTACAGTTGTTAAACGAATCACAGGCATGTATTTTTTTCAACCTCTGATCTATCTCTTGACAGTTTTTTCCAAACACTAGTAACTCTTATATATTTTACCTTTTTTTAATGAAAATATAGAACCTTCTTAAACAATTAAACATTTTTTGTTACTTTTAGTGATAGGTTATTTTTTCATTGCTATTTAATTGTATCTTACTAACTATTTGAATTATATTGATTAATTGAGTAATTTTTTAAAAATGCTACAAAAATATGTCCCACTTAAATTAGTTGGCAAAAACTTTGCATATGAAAAATTAGCTATGGCTACAAAAAATCAAAAAACTATGAAAAAAAACAAACAAAAGAAAAAAGAACAAAGGCTGTTTCGAAGGTACATCACAAAAAATCTTTGGGCTAAAGAATTCTGTGGGGATTTTTATTATGTGCTGCCTGTTGGAAATTTAAGTGAAGGGGGAATGTTTCTAAAGGGCAAAATAAAAACAACGAATACTCCTTCAAAAGTTGTCCTTAATTTAGCAGGAAACTCTTTGGACATTCAGGCACTACCAGTACACGATGCAGTAGCAGACAAAATCACAGGAGGACGTGCGAGCAACAAGTCGGGACACAAATCCGATAGAATCCAAAGAGGCACGGGCTATAGTTTTATAGGTGTTACTCCCAATCAAGCAAAAATGATTCGTCAGTATTTACGTTCTTCACATTAACCGAGATATTGCCAAAATTAATATTTTAGAGAATCTCTTTTTCAGACAGCTCAATGAGCACTCCACCTGTAGAATCGGGATGAATAAAGTTAATTTTTGTTTGGTGAGCTCCTGACTGAGAACTACTATAGACAAGTTTTACTCTATTTAACTCAAGCTCTTTACTGAGCTCGTTTAGATTTTCTACTTCAAATGAAAGGTGATGAACTCCCGGCCCTCTTTTACTTAAAAATTTTGCAACTACTCCCTGATGGGCAACGGGCTCTACGGGCTCTAAAATTTCAATTTGAGTTGCGCTTGGTTGGATTTTTAAAAAATGAGTTTTAATTCCTTGTCTAGGAATAACTTCAGTTCCTCCATCCAATAGCCCTATAAGTTTAAAGATGTGCTTTAATTGTTGAGGATCATTTGTAGCAATCGCTACATGATCCAACTTCGTCTTGTATTGATTTTTTTGCATTTAAAAAGTGACGCCAGGTCCACCTGGAGCTGCTCCCGTTCCTCCCGGGATTGGTCCTTGAGGTGTGCCTGGTGGTATTGCTCCTCCTGGAGCTCCTCCCCCTGCCTGCGGCGTATAGCCACCCATCATAGAAGAATACAATTGGTAATAGCGCATTTGAATATCTGACATTTGTCTCTGTAAGACCGACATCTCTTGGGAATACATTTGCTGCTGCTGCATATATTGCATTTGTTGTTGCATCATTTGTTGATAGTACTGCTGACTTTGTTGCCAAGATTGCATCATCCCAGGTCCATACATTCCACCTCCACCAAACGATGGACCACCTGGAAAAAATCCAGGACCACCTGGAAACGGTGGCATAAACATTCCGCCAGATCCACCCATTGGTCCCCATGGAGCACCCATGCCAGGCATTCCTGGAAACCCTGGCATTGGCATTGGAAATCCACCACCTGCATAAGGACCTGGAGAAAATCCTGTGCCAGGCATTACAAATGGAGGGGGATAACCACCGCCCATTCCTCCACCCATCATTGGAAACCCACCACCCATCATCGGATAACCACCACCCATTCCTCCACCCATCATTGGAAATCCACCGCCCATCATCGGGTAACCACCGCCCATTCCTCCACCCATCATTGGAAACCCACCACCCATCATCGGGTAACCGCCACCCATTCCTCCACCCATCATTGGAAATCCACCACCCATTCCTCCACCAAGATAAATTCCGCCACCAAGTCCTGCCCCTGGAAACCCACCGCCCATCATTGGATAACCGCCACCCATCATGGGGTAACCGCCACCCATCATGGGACTACCCCAAAATGGACCAATTGACCCTGTAAAAATAGATGGACCCATCGGATAACCACCGCCCATTCCTCCACCCATCATTGGAAATCCACCGCCCATCATCGGGTAACCGCCACCCATTCCTCCACCAAGATAAATTCCACCACCAAGTCCTGCCCCTGGATAACCCATTCCAAAAGGAGAACCAATTGCTCCCAACCCCATTGGAGGCATCATGTATCCAGCTCCCATGGGGTACCCCCCGCCAAATCCACCACCCATCATCGGATAACCACCACCCATCATCGGGTAACCGCCACCCATTCCTCCACCAAGATAAATTCCGCCACCAAGTCCGCCTCCAGCTAACGCACCTAGCCCAGCTAAACCACCATAAAGCCCATACAGCCATGGACTTGTACCCATCCCTCCCATTCCTGCCCCGTACATCCCACCATAAGGATTTGGAGGATAAAAAGGCACTCCCATAGCTTGAGAGCCATTGACATAAGAATTGTAAGAATTGGCATAACTTTGAGCGGATTTATATCCAAAATAACCTTGCAACCCACCTAGAACTAGTGGGGTGCCTACTTGGATTGCACCTAAAACGTAGTCCATGGTAGTGGGTTCACGGGGTTTGCTAAAACCAGGAAAAAAGCCACCATACTTATCGGCCATTTCTTCTTGTCTTTCTAACCACACACACTCTGGGCAATCCTCTTGAAACTCTTCTAATTCAGCATGCAGTCTTTCACCTCTTTTTTGAACTTCCTCAAACTCTGCTTTTTTCTCTTGCAGCTCTTCTTCAAGCTCTACAACACGAAGCTCTGCTTGGACTTTCCAACAGTTATCTACAATTGTTCTTTGATCTGGCGAAAGAACTTCATCGTAGCATTTTTTATTTTTATAAACGTTATGACATACTTTTTCTTTAGGACTTAAAGCCACTTTGCAAAGATTTCTTTTATTCACAATACAAACTTCTTGGAGGGCAGCTTGTGCGTCTGCTGCGTTACACAACTTGGCTTCTTCCACACAAATATCACAGGGGTTTTCTTCACGTTCAACTTTGGTTGGATTTTTTTTGTTTTTTAGTTTTCTAATTTCTGTTTCAGTAGACTCAATATTGTCTTCTAATCCTTGTTGTGCTTTTTCATTTATGACGATTTGCTTTTTAAGTCGTTTGTATTTTGAAGCTTCTTTTGTAAAACCTTTTTGTGGAATAGGTAGGACCACAACACCCAAAATCAAAACATATATTAAAAATTTCTTCATAAAGTAGAGTTCTCCTCTGTCGAACGCCCGCCCGAGCTCTTACCAATGGTACGAGCTATTCCAATGATCATAACGCCTCTTCCTATGTATGATCGGCACCTTACTAACAAAACATAACCCTTTTTTTATTATCAAACGTTGCTTACATACAGGCAAGTTTCCCTCATATCGGGCTAGGAAAAAATCTCCTGTTTAAGTATTAAACAGATGACTAAAACTTCTTCGAGATTTTTGAATGATAAACACACACACGTTACAAAAAAACCTTCAATATCAACAATAATCAATAAACATAAAATTTGGCACATGTCTTGCTTAAGGCAAGAACAGCCTTTTTAAATATGGAGTGAGTTATGAAAATACAAACTGTGAAAACTGGAATTTTAATGCTGATGGTTTTAAATATTATAAGCTGCGGTAAAAAACAAGATGAGAACGTATCACCGCCTGCAACACCCGCCCCAGTAGTGCAATCCTATCCTGCAACACCCACACCTGGAAACTACTGCTATTCTGGTCAATGCGGGCCATGTCCTGTTGGACAAGTGTATAACTCTGCTTTAAATCAGTGCACTGTGGCTCAAAACATACAATGCCCTTCTGGCACAACTTGGAATGGACAAGCTTGCATGCCGCAAAATTTTCAATGTCCTGCAACGAATATGACATTCAACTATCAATATAATGCGTGTGTGTATCCTTATTCACAGCAATATTATTATATCTATGGATGCAGTACACAGTTTTATGAAAGTAATATTCTTTATTGTGTGGTCCAATACTATCCATCAAACTACACAGTTCCTCGATGTTCATACAGGAGCTGGGGTCCATTTACTGGATATTATTGCCGCTAGATTGATTGCTTTGAAACATTTTATCAAGTGTCCCTACTCCTCTCTCCTCTCTCAAGCTGGCGTCTGAAAAGGCGCCAGCTACTTTTTTTTCAACTCTACAAAAAAAATAGGAAGCTTATCTTGCATAAATTTTTTTTCGTATGGAGTGGGAATAGTTAAACAAGAAACCTCATGATGTTGTATTGAATTTGCATTACTCACTGTTGCTTCGGCCACAAACCATCCGGCTTGTGCAGCACTACTCCAAAAATCCAATGAGTATCTCTCAATATTAAACAATCCAATCAATTGACTAGACTCAAGTGGTAATTGATTTACTGGAGATGGCTTTCGCATTTGGATTTGACGAGCGCGCTTACTTTGTATTGTGTCGGATTTGCGTCCCAATTTGTCGCCTACACATCCAACATTGTCACTTGCGCTTCCTGCACAAGTTCCGGCTGTGTATGCTCCGGCAAATCCTCCGGGTATTGTGTCGGATTTGCGTCCCGCTTTGTCGCCTGCACATCCAACATTGTCACTTGCGCTTCCTGCACAAGTTCCGGCTGTGTATGCTCCGGCAAATCCTCCGGGCCCTACTTGTAAAAAGTGATCATAAGTAGGGACTTCAATTTCTCTTTCACCAAAAAGTGCTAAAAAAAATTGGAAATATGCAGGATGATCAGTCTTAAAATATAACCGCCCATTTTCACTTAAAACTCTACTGGCCTCAACTAAAAATTTTTCATTTAATAAGCGATGCTTCAGCTGAGACCGCCTAGGCCAAGGATCTGGAAAGAAAATGAATATCTCATCTACTTCTCCGGAACCCAAAACCTTTAACCACTCATGAGCATGCCCTCTCAACAAGGCAACATTCAAAATTTTTTTACCTTGGAGTCTCTTAGCACCTCGATAAAGTAGCTTGTATTTCCAGTCTATTCCAACAAATGCCCAATTTGGATGCTGCAAGGCCGTCTTTTCTAAATACAGAGCGTTGGAGCAACCAATTTCTAAAATAAGCTTTTGAGGGTCTATTGAAGAACGATTTTCAAAAAAACCTCTCCATTGGTTTTTCTCACCTTGAAAACTCCCAACGTTTGTAAAAACAAATGAAGAGAATTCTTGCAGTTTTTCTACGTAAGGATTTTGTGATGGAGACGGCTTATTTTTTAGGTAAAATTTTATACATTCCTGTTCCACAAACAGTGCACTTTCCTTGCATTGCTTCTCGTCCATTTTTCATTTTTACAACTTGTGGATCTTTCATGGTTTGCTTTGCTTTACATTTTACACAATACCCAATTTCATCTGCCATTTTTATTTGCTCCTCTCATATGCAGTCTGTCACATGTACATTAGGAGCCGCTAACACTATTACGTTTGACGGCACCACTCATGCTATTGTACTCAACCCGTACATGTTCCGCTCCCACGCGGCACGCGTGTTGAGGCGGCGATGTAAAAAAAACAGGGCACCTAGGGGACGCTAGGTGCCTTTAACGTTTCTTTTCCATTGGGAAGAGAAGTGAATAATTTGTCAAGTATTTTATTTTTAACCTAATAACTTCAGTGCTAGCATTCCATTAGAATTAGCTTGTGCAAGCATTGCTGTACCAGCTTGAGCTAGTATATTTCTTTTCGTAAGCTCTGCTGTCTCATAAGCCACATCCACATCTCGCACACGACTATTGGCAGCTGATAAGTTTTCATCAGCAACTGCTAAGTTGTTAATTGTAGATTGTAGTCGGTTTTGAAGAGCTCCAAAATGAGACCTATTTTGGCTTACAAGTCTAACCGCCTCATCTATTCCATCTAAGTTAGATTGAGCGTTCTCTTTTGTAAGAACTGACATTTCTGCAATACCCAAAGTTCCAACCGTTGCATCTGAAACCGTAGTGTCATATGTAATTCGATCAAACTCTGGATTGTTTTTAGTCCCTACTTGAAACTCTAAAAGCCCACCCGAACCATTAATGAGAGGAATATTATTAAATTGAGTAACTGCAGAGATTCTATCTACCTCACTTACTAAGCTACTGAACTCTTTATTTATAAAGCTTCGGTCTGTTTCAGAAAGCGTATCATTTGCAGCTTGAACCGAAAGCTCTCTTAAGCGAATCATAATGTTTTGAATTTCATTCAAACCACCTTCCGCTGTTTGAATAAGTGAAATTCCATCTAGTGCATTTCGATTCGCTTGTTTTAAGCTTCTAATTTCAGCTTTTAATTTTTCAGAGATTGCCAACCCTGCAGCGTCGTCGCCAGCCCTTACAATTCTTTCTCCTGCAGAGAGTTTCTCTAAAGAACGATTTTGAAATTCTTTAGTCATTCCCAAGGTTCTTTGTGCAGCTATACTTTGCACATTTGTAGCTATCCTGAAACCCATACCCCTATCCTCCTTTTACATTACGAGCATCATTTATATTTTGTCGCTTTTACATCACGTAAAAGCTTCGGAAGCTCGCAATCAGTCTTCATCCACTGAAGTATGTGTTTTAGGCGATCCTTGCCTTGGGTGTTTTAAAACGTTTTGTTTGCGTTTCAACTCACGCTAAACTCTTCGGACCATGTGTAAAATACTTTAGCAAAAAAATTTATAACTGATTGAAATTACAGGTATTTTTATGACAAAAATAGTCAACTATAATTAAACATAATTAATTTCAGGTGATTAAGCAAATACAATAATAGATAAAAGTAATTTTGTTATATAAGTGATTTGGTTTATAAAAAATAAATGTGGAACACACTCAAACAAAAAAGCCCTCCAAAAAAAATTTTGGAGGGCTTTTCTAAAATAGCTTTTAAACAGCTATCAACACTTACATGTCAAATCCGCCACCTCCATGTCCTGGATGTGGGGCTGACATTTGAGAATCTTTCTTTGGCTTCTCCGCAATCAAGGTCTCTGTTGTAAGCATCATAGATGCAACGCTAGCTGCATTTTGTAATGCACAACGTGTTACCTTGGTTGGATCAATAACTCCTGCCTTAAACAGATCTTCGTAGCACTCAGAAAGAGCATTAAATCCCCAGTTGGGATCGTTGTTTGAAAGGACCTTATCTACCACGACAGAGCCTTCCCAACCAGCATTTTCAGCAATGAGTCTTACTGGCTCTTCAACAGCTCTTCTAATAAGTTTAAGACCTGCGCGTTGTTCTTCGCTATCAAGCTTTAACTGTTCAAGAAGTTGACCGAGTCTTAATAGTGCTGTGCCACCGCCTGCTACAATACCCTCTTCAACTGCTGCACGGGTTGCATTCAATGCATCTTCGACTCTTTGTTTTCTTTCCTTCATTTCAACTTCAGTTGCAGCTCCAACATTGACTACCGCAACACCACCTACGAGTTTTGCAAGTCTTTCTTGCAACTTCTCTCGGTCATAATCCGATGTGGTTTCTTCAACTTGTCTACGAAGAGTCTTAACCCGAGCCTCTACTTCTGATTTTTTGCCACCACCATCTACAATGGTTGTGTCATCTTTATCAATAGTTACTTTTTTAGCTTGGCCAAGATCTTCTAAACGAGCGCTTTCAAGTTTAGCTCCAAGATCTTCACTAATAACCCGACCACCTGTAAGTACTGCAATGTCCTGTAGCATTTCTTTTCTACGATCTCCAAAACCAGGAGCCTTTACAGCACATACTTGCAAGGTACCCCTTAACTTATTAACAACTAAAGTTGCTAAGGCTTCGCCTTCAACTTCTTCAGCAATAATAAGCAGTGGACGATTTTTTTGAACTACTTTTTCAAGTAGTGGAAGAAGATCCTTCATGCTGCTGATTTTTTTGTCGTAAATCAGAAGATATGGACTTTCTAATGCACACTCCATTTTTTCTGGATTGGTTACAAAGTAAGGGGATAAATACCCACGATCAAACTGCATTCCTTCCACTACTTCTAAAGTAGTTTCAGCAGTTTTACTTTCCTCAACTGTGATCACCCCTTCTTTTCCTACTTTACCCATTGCTTCTGCAATGATTTTTCCAATGGCCACATCATTATTTGCTGAAACAGTTGCAACTTGTGCAATTTCAGTTTCAGTTTTGCATGGTCTTGATACTTTTTTAAGTTCTTCAACCACTCTTTCAACAGCTCTATCAATCCCACGTTTTACTTCCATAGGATTGTGACCTGCTGCGACTACTTTTGCGCCTTCACGAAAAATAGCCTGAGCAAGTACTGTTGCAGTCGTAGTTCCATCACCTGCATCATCATTGGTTTTAGAAGCTACTTCTTTTACCATTTGAGCTCCCATGTTTTCAAATTTATCTGACAGCTCAATTTCCTTAGCAACGGTGACACCATCTTTGGTTACGCTTGGTGAACCAAAGGCTTTTTCAATCACAACATTTCGGCCTTTTGGACCCAATGTTACTTTAACAGCATCAGCTAAAACATTTACACCATGTAATATAGCAGAGCGCGCTTGCTCTGAAAAACGAAGTTCTTTTGCAGACATATTTATTTCCTCCTTTTTAAAATCGCATTGCGACTTAGTGAACAATACCTAAGACATCATCCTCACGCATAATGAGGTAGTCTTCATCATTAAGTTTTACTTCAGTACCAGAGTACTTACCGAAAAGAATTCGGTCGCCCTTCTTAACTTCTAAGGCAACTACACGGCCATCTTCAGTTCTACGGCCCGATCCAGCTGCTACTACTTCACCTTGAGCTGGCTTTTCTTTTGCAGTATCTGGGATAAAAATCCCACCTTTGGTCTTTTCATCTTCATTCAAACGCTTTACTAGAAGACGATCATGTAATGGAACTACTTGCATAAATTTCTCCTTTCAAAATTTATTTGAATATTACATATAACATAGGTGCTTTTAAACACCACCAATTGTTTGATCTAGAAAGACATATGGGGTTTGCATTAGGCCTGTCAAGAATAAAACAATAGAAGTGTATAGTTGACAAAAAATGAAGAAAATAAGGGGCGTCATCCAACGATATCAAGTCTGATACAGTAAAACTACCAGACCCACTTGATCTATGTGTTCTTTAAACTCTTTTTTCTGTACTTTCTTGTAATCAACCAAATCGAACTGGTAGGGCAGGTCGGATTCCTCGTTGAGACGTCCAGACAAAAGCAATAAGTCACTATGAGAAAAATTTTGACCCTGAATTGCTAAATCTACATCTGATCCTGAAGAATAATTCCCCTGAGCTCGAGAGCCAAAAACAAGTACTCGTTCAATGGTAGAAAAATGTGAAAATATTTTTTCAATCTTTTTCCATTGCTCTATCGAAAGTCCTGTTTTTTTTAGATTTTGCTCAATTAGTTTCATTTCGTTTCAAGAGTATGAAGGAGTTCAGCCAAATGCCTTACATATTGCTCAGAAATCAGTTGGGCTGAATCCTTTGACTTTTCTTCGCTATAAACATGTGTGAGTTCATTTCGTTCATCCAGCATTTTAATCCAAAGGGTTCCATCACTAAGATACCCCTGCTGGAAAGACTTTTTAATCACTTCTCTAGGAGAAAGAACTTCTTGATAGCCACTGTACTCAAGAAAGTCTCTCAATGTTTTCCAGGCGAGCTCAAAAGCCATCTCATAAGATTTTACAGTTGCTGCTTCCTTTATTCGTTGAGGAGCAGAGGTATCAATTGTTTCTTGTAAAAATAAAACTGCATCTCGATAATTTTGCAAACGCTGCTTAAAGCGTTTATATTTCAAGTTTTCCAAAGACATATCATCGGAGTAGCACAGAACTGTCCACGCACACAATACGTATTAGCTTATAAATATTGTTGACAATATTAATCTGTTGTTATATATTGTGTCATTCTTTCTGGGAACTTCGTTTATGGAACAAAAAAATATTATACTTTATCTGGCTTTAACTTCGGTAGCTTTAATAAACACTGCACTTGCTGCAACAGAAAAATATTCTGCAACCATTGAAGATGGTACTCCTAAAATCCTACACTCTCAGCAATCCGCTGAGGACAACACACCAGCACAAGAAGAAAAAAAGAAATTAAAAAAATCAAAGGACGTTCAGCAGAAACGTGCGCAGTCCGAAGATTTGCCTCCAGTAAATACAGCAAAAAACGATCAAGCTATAGTAAAATCCCAGTTTGATGAAGTGCCAAAGGAAAAAATGGATGAAATTGCTGTTAGAATAAAATATACTTACGAAATTTTAAAACGATTTGGACGGGCATACGACTACCGCAGCACTACCCTTTCACAACTCAAACAAACTCTAGCAGAACTCGAAAAAGAAACAAAAAATTAGACATTAAAAATCATCCTAGAGGGTTTTCGTTGCCTTTCATATTTCATTCTACCCTTAGCTAACATCCAACTTCATTTTCTGATAAAGCTTCTGCAATTTGCTCACAACCGCTACCAGCAGGCAGTTCTTTTGCAGAAACACATTTTGGGTCTGCGGATGGACATTTCAGGCGCAAATGGAAGTGGTTATCATGGCCTGGCCAAAAGCGAAGACGTCTTAGGATTTCTACTCGCAAAGAGTCATTAGACCTTGTCACATTCACATTGGAACTGCTCGCGTCACCACCCCTCGCCAAGGCTTCGGGCGGCCGCTCGACACGTGAATGCTCAGATGGCTCTAGCCCACTTGCATGTTCACAAAAATATTGTTTAATTTCTTTCGCAACAAAAATTCGATCTAACATCCCAGTTTGTGTAAGCCAGCGAAAAAACTCCCAGTTCCTCTCTACATCAAAATTTTTAGTAACAGTCCCATTCTCAGCAAAAACTTCAGCCATGTCTTTAGCTTCTAATCCATTGACGCGCAAGTAAGCCGCATCTACATCTAGCCCATTTTGATGCGAGACATGACCAGGGCGCAAAGAGCCGCCACCGCTTTTTGAAAGATCTGCAATATGTATACGCTCAGCATTTGGGTAGCGTTCAATATATTGCTTTCCAAGAACCCTTAACAACTCGACTGTGATCTCATTGCCATGGGTTCTTTTTCTTTCTGGGAAAAGCTCGATAAGGCCTTCTTCGTTTTCTGTGAGAAAAGTAGGACTGTCTAATAGACCATCAGAATAAAACCCAATGGAACCTAAGAAGCTCAAAATATATAAGGCAGCTAAATTCATGTACCTACAGAATAATCAGTTTCATATTTTTTTTGTTCAACAGTTAAGGTATCAATCTGCAATCCACTTGCCTCTAGTTTGACACGAGCAATTTCTTGATCAAGCTTAGGATCTAACACAAATACTTGAGGTTTCATTGTTTTGCCTTCACGAGCTAAAAGCATCATGCCTTGAAATTGATTGGCAAAGCTCATGTCCATTACTTCAGAAGGATGTCCTTCTGCTGCCGCTAAGTTAACAAGCCTTCCTTTTGCTAAGACATAAAGCCTCTTTCCATCCTTTAAGGTATACTCTTCATTGTCAGAACGAACTTCACGAACAGACTTTGTTAAGTTGTTGAGCTGGTCTAAATTTATCTCGCAGTCATAGTGGCCAGTGTTACAAACAATGGCACCCTCCTTCATTGATTTAAAATGTCGCTCAACAATGACATCTTTCATTCCTGTTGCGGTAATAAAAATATCGCCAACTTTTGCTGCTTGATCCATTGGCATGACTTCAAATCCTTCTAAAGTAGCTTTTAGAGCCGCTGTTGGCTTTACCTCTGTGACGATAACTCGAGCGCCCATACCACGTGCTTTATGCGCACAACCTTTTCCACAGTGGCCATAGCCTGCAACAACAAAGTTTTTACCTGCTAAAAGCACACTCGTGGCTCTTAAAATGCCATCAATTGAGGATTGGCCTGTGCCATAAACATTGTCAAAGTCCCACTTGGTTTCAGAGTCGTTAACAGCGATAACTGGATATTTTAAAGCACCATCTCCAGCCATTGCACGCAAACGGTGAACACCTGTTGTGGTTTCTTCTGTTCCACCCAGCATGTCCTTTGCAAGTTCAGGGAACCGATTGTGTACTGTAAAAATAAGGTCTGCACCATCATCTAAAGTAAGTGTGGGCTTCATACTCAAGGTTTGCTCAATACACCAATAAAACTCCTGCTTATTCATCCCATGCCAAGCAAAAATAGAAAATCCATCAGCAGCAAGTGCTGCAGCAATATCATCTTGTGTAGAAAGTGGATTGCATCCACACCAGCTCACTTCAGCTCCAGCTAAAACTAATGTTTTAACAAGTACTGCCGTTTCTTTGGTAACATGCAAACAGCCTGCAATCCTTTGGCCTTTAAGGGGCTTTGTTTTAGAGTATTGCTCTCGAAGCTTCATGAGCACAGGCATTCTGCTTTCAGCCCATTCAATTTTTAGTTGACCTTGTTTTGCAAGACTTTCATTTGCTACTTTATACTGGTGGTGTGCCATTGGTTTCTTTCTCCTTTTCATTATATTTTGTCACGTCCAGATTGGATCCGCTCGCGCTCTCACGCTCGACACGTTTCCGATCCGAGGATTTTATCGCATTTATTTTTCTGAACTTAGCTCGGATTGAAACAAAAGAGCAAGAAAAAAGGCCTTTGCTTTTTTAAAAGCCAAAGACCTTTTGGCAAATGAACGGGTTTAAAATGCTAGCCTAAATTATCACGTTTAATAAGCTTTATGCCTTCTAGATTGCGATGGCTTTACAACATTGGGTGCATGGGGTCTTGGAGTGCTTGGCTTATAGCCCGACTTCATTACCCGTTCCATTGGGGCAGTAATGCGCGCGGGTAAGTCCTCCCTATGCTGCTTTTCTTGAGCTGAAAGTTTTTGGATATCCGTATCAAAATCAAGCGTTTTTAATTTTGCTACCTTGATTTCATGTAAATTTTGGTAAAGAGCAGCTTCGTTTGTGCTTGAACCTGGTTTGCGAGGTACACTTGCCAGTACTGTTGGCACAGCGATCACCACCGCTAAAGTTATTGTATACATCAACTTTTGCTTCAACATGAGTCCTCCTTCTTATATACTCAAAAGGCGCCTTGCTCCTTTTGGTCAACTCGCTATAAGCAAACGCCATGCCAGAAAATTTAAGCTCAAATCCCTTGTTTTGCTCTTCAAATATTAACTAAGTTTTAGGCAGTGTAAAAAGCTTAAACGGTGAAAGGCGAATTGACTCGTAATCCCGCTGTGGAATTGTGGGAGCGGGATGGGGAGAGTGGCTCTAGGAGGAGAGAAGAAAAAAGATGGGAAGTGGGATAGGGAGAGGAGAGCAGCGTGGGGTAAGTGAAAAGGAATAGAGAATTAACCGAGATATTGCATTTAAGCTGGTCGCGAGACAAGCAAGATGCGAGCTAGTGAAGCGAGCGCAGAAGTTTTTAAGCGAGGCATATCAGGGGTCAGGAGGCGATATGCTTTGAGGGCAGGAGCCTGAAAAGGCGACAGCACTACTAAATGTGCTGTGGTGGAGCAGGATGCGGAACCAAGGAAGCTTAAAAATCTTCGAGTACGCTGCAATAGCGCCGCAGATTGCGTTTTGCTACGCATCCTACTCCGCAATACCACTTTTGTGGTACCACACGCTTCGGCTACATGCCTCAGCGTGTCGCAGTAGAACTTAAATGCAATATCTCGGTTTAAGAGAGAAATGCTGTAATATTTACTTTAAATTTGTATTTTTTACTTATAAAAAATGTTTCGGTTGAGTTTGTTTTTTAAAGATTATTTTTTATTTTTTGCTGCACATGTTTTAATGCGTACACAATCAAGCTGTAGACCACCGCCCCTGCTTTTAAAATCCTGTTTTGATTTTTTATTTAAAATCTGTTTTGCCTTGATTTAAAGCCATTTTACGAGGTTTTTAAAAATAGGTGAATTTTTATTCAGCATGTTTCTTGCTTGGTATTTTTTTCATGAAGAGTAATTGTTTTAGAAAAAGTAACCCTATATGAAACCAATGCGATGAAAATGGAGTACGATGAAAATCTAGTACAACACGTATGGATAAAAGGGATTTCTTAGACGCGCTTTTAGACGGCTGTATTTCAATACCCAAGCACCAAGCAATATTAGGCTTTTACTGAACAGGCGCACTCGGTGTTGCTACTGGCGTCTTTGGTGTCTGAGGCGTCTGATGCGTCTGATGAGACAAGTTACTTAGTGTGCCGTTTGGTATTGCCTTTAGACTGGTGTCTTCGATCTTGCCTTTCTCTACTACTTGAATTTTATTCAATGTGCCACAGGTATCACTTGGGAAGTTTGGGTTTAGCGTTGGATTATCAATACAAACAGCATTACCATTTCCATCCTTTTTTGTAATAGAAAGAAGGGTTGTGTGAGTGTCTGTATATTCATACACTACCTCTTCTAATATAATACCCATTCTGTATTCCCTAACTAAATATCTGTTTCCATTGTCATGAAACCATTTAGCCTTTCCATCTAGATTGCCGTCTTTAAAATTTGAAACTTCCCTTGGTTTTCCATTTCCATGAAACGATTCAAACTTTCCATCTGGCTTGCCGTCTTTATAATTTGAAACTTCCCTTGGTTTTCCATTTCCATGAAACGATTCATGCTTTCCATCTCGCTTGCCGTCTTTATAGTTTGAAACTACCTTTTTTTTTCCATTGCGATAAAACGATTTATACTTTCCATCTTCCTTGCCGTCTTTATAATTTACAACTTCCCATGGTTTTCCATTTTCATACCATGAAAAATATTCACCATGGCTTATTTTGTCTCCATTTGCTGTAATTTTTGTGCAGTATAATTCTTGACCCATTTTGCCTCTTATGACTGCACCGTCTTTGCAATTAAGTTGTGCATAAGCAGCTACAGAGCTTAGAGTTACGGCAGTTAAAATAAAAACAAAATCAATTTTAAAGTTTCTCATAATTACCTCTCAATT